>Ga0209611_10006504_pt1 | contig 19120 bp, 18 predicted proteins | sample S1TSphgellanicum_3_FD_187693 | JGI IMG/M metagenome (GOLD analysis project Ga0209611, IMG submission 187693) | Host-associated microbial communities from peat moss isolated from Minnesota, USA - S1T2_Fc - Sphagnum magellanicum MG (SPAdes) (version 2) | ecosystem: Host-associated > Plants > Peat... | reverse complement strand
CAACTCAATCACATCTAAAGAGCACCACTTTCCATTATTATCAATCCTTTTGTGAAGGGTAGTTAATTTTTTACTTTTAGCTAGAGGGGTAGCTTGATAACTTTGAAAATTAACGATAATGGATTTAACCATTGTCTCCATTAATGGTGCAAATGACACTTACTAGTCTTGCTAGTCCCTAGCAAGAGTAGGTAAAAGGCTAACCTAGTCATTTAGAAAATGTAGTTGGCTAATTAGTTGCCCCATTACTAGGAGCTAGTTTAAGGGGCAAATTTGGAGGGAAGGGAATAAGGGAGGACTTGAGGGATTTAAGGAGGGGGATGTGGCCTTCTTTGCTCTCTCTAGTTAGATTTATTTTTTTTACTTTTTAATCTATCTCATTCTATCTCTCCTTTCTCCTTTTTGACTTTTCTCATCAATCTTCTTTTTCTAACATATTACCATAGGAAGGGTAACATTTGATATTTCTTTTTGCAATGAAAGCATAAGGTGTTCCTAAATCCACTAGGGGTGTCTTGAGGTCCATTAAAAATATTTTTGAAGTAATGGAGGCATACTACGATGTATGAATGTATAACGGGTGTATTAAATCTTATGTAACTTGTATTTAGAACATATTAAATATTATCAATCATACATTAAAAGATATATATGTATATTTTGAACATATTCAAGTTGTATTTCAAAAATATACAAAACATCTTAGAACCATACTATACATGTGTCTAAATTTTATTTTTCCTTATTATTATTAGTATTACATATTGATTATTATAGTTAATATTACCTATAACTAGTGAGATGTAATAATAATAATCATAATATGGCTAGCCTAGGCTAATTACCAACTAATATAATAATTTAATAATATATGATTGATTAATTACTAATATTATTTTAAAATATTATTTAATCTAATAATTATTGTAAAAACTAAATTCATCAATATTTATTCCACCATTAAAATAATCATTATTGTAATCATTAAAATATAAATATAAATAATTAATATTTTATTCCATTAATTATTATGCCTACTAATTTTTTATTATTATATATTTAAATTTATAATAATAACATATTATTATTATTATTATTAATTTGGGGGTTATGGTAGCTACTAACTACAATAATGATTTAGTAATAAATAATTAATTAGTAAAAATAATTAATTATCGGAATAAAAATATATTATTACAAAAGTTATTATTATAAAACTATTATGCTTATGAAATTAAACATTTTTATAATATAATTATTATTACTAAATATTCATTATTTTAGTTTTAAATAGTTATAATAAGTGAAATTATAAATGAATAAATTATTAAAATAATAGCTTAAGTAAAGTATAAGTGATGATTTTTTTAATGATTTTTATTAATTATTACTACAATAAAATAATTAGCCTAGGATACTAACCAATAATATTTATAATATTTATCATATTTATAATATTATTATTTAAAATTAAATATACTAAAACTAGATATGTAATATTATTATTGACATTATTATTAAGAATTTTTTTAAAATATTATTATTTCCTTTAACTATCATTACTTATGACAGTTAATATAGTTTAGAAACAAAATAGGCCAATGTAAAATAAATGCTAAAAACTAATTGCAAATAACTTGTGATTAAGTTGGTCACATTTACAATTAAAATTTTTAGCCTATTTTTTTATCTTTCATTTTTTTGTGCGAAATATATAATGAGGTACAATAATTGCATTCAAAGTACAAATGGCATTCAAGGGATCAAATAATTATAAAAAAGGCTTAACCTTAAAAATTAAACTATCAAGGCCACCCAATGAATTATCAGATTCTAAAAGAAATAAAATAAGGAAATAAAAGATAAAAGCTTCAACACAAAAAGGATTGTCCAATCATAGTAAGGCAACCTCATAAACTTTCTATAAAAACAAACATGAAGTAAACATGCAAAAAAAAATATTTTCATATAAAAAACCAAAATACTGTAAACATACCAAACACTACACATAGAACTCCATGTACAAAAGTATGGTAGGAAAAAAATAAATTTATTTCAAAAAATATTCTCTTATACAGTCCACAAAAAAATAGAACCTTAAGTACCTCCAAGAAAGAAATCAAAAACAATGGAACAAGCAGTTAACCTAATCCTTAAAAAATTGGTCCTAAACATACACAATGTAAATCAGTAGTAAAAATCAATTTTGGTATAGGAAATTCAATAAGGAAAATTCAATAGGGTAAAATTTGATTTTGGTATTAAATGGTTTCAGTAAAATCTACCTTCAACATTATCCCCCTTTCTAATTGGGATTACATCATCATAAATACATTGTCTATATTATTATTCCATAATCACAACCTCTATTTCTTCTATCCTAACATCTACCCCTAAACCTTTTGTTACAGCAACAAGACTTCGTGCAGTGGCAATATAGACAACAGTTGTTTCCAATTGTACCAAAATCGAAATCACACCCTCCAAATTGATTTCAACAATCGAATTTGCATAATCATCCTTGACAGTCATGCCCAAAAACGTCAAATCAGCTACACCACCGAAATGTGTTATAGCTTCTACAAGGGTAGAGGCTTGAACAAGTGCAAAATCTTTTGTTTCACTGAAAACATTTGCAACACTGGAAATAATTCCAATGTCAAAAGTTACTTCAAGTTTGGTAGGTTGTGATTCCAATGTGACCACCGAATCCACTTCCATCTTCTCACTTTCATTATGCTCCTCACTCCTATGCATACTAGGTTCGGATGCAAATCCAAATTGGACTTGTGCTTTATCGAAATTGAAAAGTGACATCACCAGATGTGGCATCATTCATCGATGGTCTCTAGGTGCAACTAGTACAACTCCTTGTCTTTCCGATAGGACTCAAATGCCTCCCAGATAATTTTACTGACTTGTTCCTTGTAAAGTTCCCATTGCTTAGCTTGACTTCTTTTATTCATGTTATGATAAATTGGGAGTTATGACTTCATAAAGGCATACTCCATTCTTAAGTTGTCAAATTCCTCCATCCAGTGGTGGTGAAGGTCTGCAAGTTCCGCCTTCTACCTCAACGCCCTCATTTCCTCCTCTAAGGAATCCAACTTTTCCTAAATAATGTTTGGATTCTACCATACCTCCTCCAAATTTTGCTACAGCAATTGGATTTTTTTGGTTGACTACTATAGCTCGAGTCGCTACTTTTATGTTGTTTCAATAAGCGACTCATTCTAGCCCTCCAACCACTCTACCTTCCCTTTCACCAAAATGAACAATTTTTCAATAAGGGTCAATGATTGTTCCACCACCTTTTGGTTGGCATGCTCTTGCTCCAAAGTCTTCTTGAGCTTAACCTATTGTGAATCAATGGAGCCTAATGTTTTACCAATTTTGATAAATTGTCTATGGAAATATGGTAGTTCATTACAATAGTTGGAATTTTCAATTTCCAATTCATGAACCTTCTTCTTCGTGCCTTCCAAATCCTATAGCTCAGTTTGAAGATGTTGGATGGTGAGAGAGTCTTGTTGATTGGTAGCCTACATGCATTGGAGTTAACTTTTCAACTCGACTACCTCATGTAAACTTTCTGCAACATCTCTCTACAGAAGCCTTTTTAGTTATGGCTAACTAAAAAACATTAGAAATGTTGCCCACCATCTAAGCAAAGTCCTTTGAATGAAGAAGGTGGTCCTCCAACAACTTCAATGAAGATGCACCCAAAGGAACGATAACATTTTCGATTACGGTAAGGGGAAAGAAAAATCCATCCCATATCGAAAATGATGTATCAAAGGGGTGGCAATTTTTAGCTACCTCTTTTAGACTTTGTGCAATGGTTCCACCAAAAAAATATTCAAGTGGAATATCTAATTTTGGTATATCTCCTACCAAAATTACCTCCCCCTCTAGGCACTGGTGCAAGTAACTAGAAAGATACTTGTAAGGATTAGATGTGGTTCTGATTGAGGTCTTGCACTGAAAAATTGATCAATCCAAACCGGATTCAAACTCCATGTAATGCCTTTCTTGCGTGAACTTGGCGCTTTCAGTGATCTATAAGTTGAAGTGCATTTCCATGGCAACAATATGGGATTCCAAGGAAAAAGCTAGCCCAAGTTCCAAGATCTCAATGACAATAAAAGTGTGGGCAAAATTTCCAGTTGCCTTGAGGTTTTTAGTTTGGTACTCGTCCCACCAATTTCCTCAACACTCTCCATCTCCTCGTCAAAATCAATGGGTGCACGCCAAAAATGAGCTATTGGAACTCCACTGTTTTTGGTAGCCTAAATTTCTAATGCTAATATAGCAGCACTTACATCCTCTTTGTCTAATTTTGGTAGGATGAATGTCGGATTTATTGAAAACCAATTCTAGAATAGGATGTTTACAACTTGGGCAACTTTGAATTCAATGTTATCCCTACTTGTGCCGTATTCTATCGGTGTTGACAAATCCCACAACTTGTTGTAGAAGTTGTTGAAGACTATAACAAATTAGTTCACCTTCACCCCTTGCTCAACCAACACTGCAAAGTCCATTAATTTTTTTGCCACAAAGGTGAGTTGGTTACCCTTCAACCAAATCATTTGGATTAATGTTGATAATCTGGCTACATAAATTCCCTTGAAAAGGGAAACCTTCCATCCTTCCCGATCAACAAGTGCTTTTAGTGGAGCAATTTTCCAGTAAATGGCCCCCTCTTTTTCTCTTTCCTTCTCCTTGGTTGGCTTGGCTAGTAATTTGGTGATGCTTATTTCCAATAGCATCTCAGCCACTATTTTTTTAATTATGAAAATCAGAATTCCCTAAACAATTGATTTTATAATTTTTGGATTGAAACGTGTGATGGCATGTAGAAACTCCTTCACCAACAATTGAATTAGATTCAACTACAAGTTGAGCAAACCAAAAATGCTGACGTGCCAAACCCACTTTACATCTCTTCCAACGATCCATTGTTGGAACTAGTCCATCTCCAAAAAAATGATCTTTTTTTTATCAAAAAAAATCATTACCATTTTCTCTTTCTTTTTGTCCTCACAATTTATTTCCAGTGCAAGTTGGCTACCACCCGATTTTGATTTAAAACTCTCCCTCCTCTTCATCTTTTATGTCATTAATGTTTCCTACCATCTTCACTAATAAGAAATCGGTACAAATTTTTGTAGCATAACAATATTGGGAAAAGAAAGGAAGAATTGAATGAATAGTTCCTCCTTTTATATCAAAGTTTGGGTGTTTAAACCTAGCACTAGTTGCAAAAATCATTTTGAAAGTATAGATGAACATTTTTTCCTTCTGGTGTCATTTCATTGGTTTGGATGAAAACACAACCAATCATGATTACCCCAACTACATAATTTACCACTAGCAATTCTAGGATTGAATCTTCGTGTGCAAATTTTATATGAAAATTAGTCCGTGCCAATTGCACACCAAAGAGTGAAAAATTTCCTTCAGCCGATTTTGGGGTGGATTCTTCAATCAAGTATGCCAAATTGAAATTATTCTTGGCTTATTCCAAGTTGGAATTTGTCACTAAACCAAAATTTCCAACTGTTTCATCGACAAGGTGTCGTTTAGTGGAATTCCAACTTTTAGGTTGGTTTCTACCAAAATCAATAAACTAAAAATTCTTTTTGGTTTCGTAGTTCCATATATTGGTTTTCCGATGTCAGCAACCGGATTTTTTCGGTTGACTTTAGTTTTCAATGTAATCTAATTTTCAATAGAACCATATTGAAAATCTTTTTGTGAAATTTTTTTGTGCTTTTAGTCCTCCTTGTTTTCTAAGTCCTCCTTATGCTCTCCTCCCCCTTTGATCCTCTAGGAGTTTCCCCAAATATTTATAGGGTTTGAACTTGTTGATGTTCACCAAAATGGTATTTGGTTCAAACTTCTCAATGTCGACAAGTAGTATAGTATTATTGGGGAGATAAAACTATATTTTATACACACCAAACCATTGTTTTTTGAACTTTCTAGTGTGGTCTTTCTACCCTTTGGAAACCAAATAACTATGATCCCCATGAAGAAAGTCTTAATTTTGTGGTTTGTTGAGCCCATAACACCATGTTCCATTGCCTTGTACCTATCTAATTTGTTGCCTCCTAGCGGGTTTCATCCAAATGTTCCTTTTCTACCATGCAACCGATCAAAAGATGGATAGGAAATAAGTCTCGATTGGGATGTGAATTACTCATGGACAATAGGTATTATGTTGGCATCAAAAGGTAAAGGCCATAAACCAGTTGAAATGGTGTGTGTTTGGTGGTTATCCTGAATGTTGTGCCATAAGCATATAAAATCGTGTGTAGATGTTCATCCCAATCAATGTGGTTTTCATTTAGCAATTTAGTAAGCAATGAACCAATGACTTTGTTGGTGGATTCTGCATGTCCATTACCTTGCGGATAATAAGTGGTTGAGGTCATATGTCATAACAAAAAATGGTTTGTAAGAATCTCAATGGCATCGTTGATAAAGTGAGTGCACTAATCACTAACCAAAATAAGTGAATAGCCAAACCATGTGATAATGAGTTCATAGATGAATTTAATTGTCATAGCCGGTGTATTGGTGTGTAATGCCTTTGTTTCCACCCGCTTGGTTGTGTAGTCAATTGCTACTAGAATGTACTTATTTTTGGTATGCTTGCTTATGGGTTTGATTAGGCCAACAAAATCCGATCCCCACTTCATGAAAGGTTCTATTGGTAATGAAGTTACCAATTTTGTTATGTTGCTATGTATTAGATTCTTTGTTCACTAATAGTTGTCATAAGCTTGGCAATATTGGAAAACATCCTTGCACATTGTTAGCCACCAATATTTTGCATCAAAGATCTTGCAAATTGTGATTTCAGATGAAAAATGCCCACCACCAACTCCCTCATGCATTTCTTATAACATTATGGGGATTTTTGAGTCCTCAAGGTAATGCTTCAAAACTTGGTCTTGACTTTGACAATATAATTTGCCCTATACAAAAAAAAACCTAAAGCTCTCAAGGCTAGCTTTTTCTTTTGCTCCTAGTTGTAATGAACCAAAGATTTTTCGATAATGAAGTACTCAAAAATTTCATGTAGCCACACCAGTTGTAAGAGGAAAAACTAACGTCCATTGTTTGGTCTAATATTCCATTTTCTTTTGTGAGATTGGGCATTTGGAATAAAACATCTGCTTCAAAGTGAAATTTCCTTGGTTTATAAATTAACGAGAAATCGTACTCTAAGAAAAGAAGTAGCTACCTTGCTATTATTCCTAGATTTGGGGTTTTTAGACCAAGTATAACACCGCCATATGGTCCACATAGAAGATGAATTTGTTACCCAACAAGTAGTAACTAAATTTATGGAAAGTGTACACCATTGCAAGTGCCTCCCTTTTAGTCATCGTTTAATTTCATTCAACATTGTTGAACAAATGCGATGCATAGGCAATCAATTGATTACATTTTCCATTGAGGTTCCATGCCAACATAGCCCCAACTACCAAATTAAAAGCATTTGTGTGAACATGAAACTCGATGGCCCAATGAGTTGAAATCAAGATCAATGCATCCACATAACGCTGCTTGATTTTTCCCAAATCTGTTAGCACTTTCCCATCCATTTGAAAGCTTTTATCTTTCATAGTAGCTTGGTAATGGGAGCCATAATGAAAGCAAAGTCCTTGATGAAACACCTATAATATTGTGCCATGCCATTGAAAACCTAAATGTCTTTAGGTGTTTTTAGTGTAGGCATGTGAACAATAGCCAAAATTTTCTTCAATTTTGGTAGCTTGCCTTCCTTAAATACTAGATATCCCAAAGATAACACCTAAATGCACAAGGAACATCCATTTATTAGGATTCAAACTTACACCAATTTTTTTACATTTATCAAAACATAGTTGTAACTTTAATAAATGGGTGTCCAAATCATTGAACATGTTGAAGTCATCCAAAAATAGTTTCATGAACACTCCAAGATAGTCCTTGAAAGTTGTCCTCACTTGCCCATTGATAAGTTGGTGGAACATTCTTGAACCCAAATGGCATGACCTCCCAAATGAAAGTTCCCTAATCAATCTTGAATGCAATCTTGTACCTACTTTTAGGGTTAATCATGATCTAGTAATAATCAGAAAATCCATCCAAAACAAATAGACCACATGCCATGCCACTTCGTCCAACACCTCTTAAGGATAAAGGATATGGATCCTTCTTGGTGGCAACATTGAATCATTGAAAATGCACACAGACTTTAAACTTGCCATTCTTTTTCGATACAAACAATTGGTGATAACCAATTAGCTTCTTCCACTAGGATAATGAAACCTACACTTAAAAGCTCGTCCAAATCCTACTTGACTACTGCAACATAATTTGGGTGTTTTCAATACTTAACTTGAGGAGCAAGTGAAATAGTGGTGTTTAACTCAATGCAATGTTGAGTAATTCATGGTGGAATTCCTTTCAAGTCAATATAATTCCACGCAAAAATGTCCTTATACTCTTGGAACAATGCTTTGATGGCAACTCGTTCATCCAATGCTACATTTAACTTAACTATTTAAGGATTTTTCAATAGTCCCCAAATTGAAAAGTCTTACCTAGTGATCCTCAAGTGATGTTTTACATGTAATGTCCAACTTTTGGACTCTAATGCATGTAGGTGTAGTATCTACCAAAATATGCCTTTAGAATGTGGAAAATTGAATGTAAGGTCCTATGCACCAACTTCCGCATTGAAAAATGCAACATTGAAATTTTCCAACTTTGGTAATTTGATGGTCCCAAGTGTAAACAAATCTAGTTCTTTTTCTTTGTCTATGATTCCTTCCAATAGATTGTAACATAACAAAACCTTGGGACATTTGGTATTGTTATCCAAATGTTTGGTTATAATGATGGTTCACAATCTTGCCATTGCCTTCAATTGTGATTAGGTTATTCCCCCAATCATGAGTAACATGTGCATTACACAACCATGGTTGATATAGCAACATGGATAATTGGAATCCACAACAATATTCTTCATTATCATGAACGTCATAATGTAAGGAATTCTATGAATATGGATTTTAAGGTCCTTGATGAATCCAACCGGTTTGGTGATGGTTTGATTCACCATGCAAAGTGTGTATGATGTTGGTTTAGGATTGGGAAGCCCTAATCATTTCCATAGTTCCTCTCTCATGATGTTCATGCTAGATCCTCCATCCAATAAAACATCCTCAACCATGTTCTTGCCCAATTGAATCTATATCACAGCCATGTGAGGATCAATTACTAATGAGGTAATAACCGGATTAGGTCCTAATTTGATGATAATTATTCTTCCAAGGTTAAGCTTGGCAACAACATATTGTCTCAAATCTAGAATAATCTTGAAGAGTTGGCCAAAGTAAGGGTATGTTTACTCTCCAATAGTTGTTGGGTGATATCTTCCAAAACGGAAAAAATTGGTTAGACTGGTATTTTCAAAAATCCAGTAGCATTGATATTTTTAATAAAGCTAGTAAAACTAGTAGCACTAATAGAATTGGTAAAACCAATCAATCTGGTAGATCCGGTAGGTCCAAAAAATTGATTTTTGGTATCTAAACCAAAATTTTTGGTGATTTAATTGGAGTTTTGATACTAGTTCTAAGCAACTTTTTTTTGTTGTATGCCCTTAATGGCTTCTTCAAACAAACATTGAAGTTTTTCCTCTTCTTACCAATCAGCCAAGCTCTTGTTCTTGAAAGGTTTTTTCTCCTGGAATACCACATTTTTTATATATGATTTCGGGTGCCAAAACCATGTTGATAGCAACATCGTCCTTTTTGGGTGCAATTGCCATTGTTTTTTCCTTGAACATGGCTTGACTTGTGTCCTTATGAAGGTAGTCATAAATTTTATGTTCAATTATAGATGAAGCAATGGTAAATGATGAAACTGGATTTATTCACTTCTCCATAACCTCCTTTGTTATCAAATTTATTTCATATATTACTAGGTTGTGCTGAAACTCCATTCAATACTACCTCCTTTTTGTCGTTAAGTTTGTTGTTCAAGTTGTTTGGATTCCAATGGCAATGTTCCTTGTATGTCCTAGTTTATTACATTGACTACAGATCACATCTGTTTTCCTTCCTTCACTAGCCTTCTCCTACTTGGTTGATTGTTCCAACAATTTCCAGTATTCATTAGTGTCTCCCATACTTTCTTCACAAGTGATTTCAACTTCTTTGAATTTGAACAAAGTGTCCCTCTTCATCCCCGTTGTGGCTATTCGGAGATATGGTTATGAACATGCTCAAAAGATAGTGGTCAACAAACTTCATTTGTTTGATGTTAAAGGCAATTTGCTAGTTTTAGTATATGTTCATATAATATACTTCCACCTTCTTGTCTCCACCTTACTTCATCACTCATAATGTTTTGTGCACTTGTTCATCCATTTGTATTTTTCGATAATGCTTACAGAATGTGGTTTCCAACTCTTCAAATCTACAAACTGGATGGGCTTTCATAAAATTCTCTCCCCACTTAGATACAACATTACAAAATGTAAAACAAAATATATTGATAATATCAGCATCATTTTTTTTTTCCATTGGCCTAAATGGCCTTGCAAAAAACGGGTACATGAACATCGGATCCATTCCCACAATGTAAATGGGTATGGTAAGGATTTCCTACTTGGTGGAGGATTTGGTGCTATAGGGGGTTGGATAGGATACCATGAAGGGTACCACAAATTCCAAATTAGGCCCTATCCATGGGCCGACTGATCTTACAACGTATGGTCTTGGATTTTGGTCTCCCGAAAGTTCGTTATCGCCTCCTTCTAGAAGATTGTTATTTCCACCTCTTGGAGGACCACTATTGCCACCTCTTGGAGGCCTTTTACCACCTCCGCCAAAAGGTCCACCACTATCATCGCTAATAGGTATAGTCCATCCACCATTACACAATTTACCACCATCTCTAATTGGGGATGGTCTTTCCTTTTGGTCATGGTATGCTTTTCTAGTAAGAACAATTCATGGCATCTTGGGGTTGTGCTTTCTTTTGGAATAGTCCTTGTCCTCATCTAAAGGTTCCCCACAATCTATTATAATCCCAGCTTGTGCAATTCCCGAAACTAACTTTGGTTATGCCATGGGGTTAACTAAGGGATTGAACATAGGAGGCCACATTGTAAGAACACTCCCTATGCCCATGTAACTAGAACCAAAATATGTTGTATAACGTCCAACATGATGATGCTTTGAATTTGGAAAACCTATCAGACATTTCCTATAAATGGAATAGAGATAGGTGGAAGAATTAGCTCTCTACAAGCAACATTTGGTAGTGTTAAAGTATACATCAAATTTTGAACATTAAGAACTAAACTTGGAATAGGTAATCATACCAAATAAGGTTTATAATCCATTAGTATTGTTTGCGTAAGCAAGACACTACTTGATCGATATTGTTTGTTTGGTGACCTGAACTTTGACAAAAAGTACAAGCTAAAAACACATGAAAAGAAGCACAAATATTAAAAATAAGGGTTATTACAATTTTTTGATGGATCTCTTCTTCATTTGAAATGTTCATCTTTAAGCATTGCACATTTCGTACCTCATTAAAAGTTTCTTTCCCTTGAAACAAATGTAGTTCATTAATTCGCCTTTAGGGTGGATCAATTTTGCTTTCTCTTGCATGTGGACTTGTCACAATGGTCTCATGATAACAAAAAAATAAAAATCAATATGGTCCCAAATTAGTTCCCATGGAATTTCCAGTTCGATGTTGATGCATCGTAATTCCGATGAATGATTTTTAGTAGGTTGTATAGTTTTCAGTTCAATATTTTCAGTAACATCTTCCAATTTATTTTACTCCCCACTATGAAAGTTTGCAGCCTCCTCTAGGTCAATCTTTGGCTACTCCACTCACTTTAGGTTATTTACGTGGCCTACTTCAACACTTTCTTGCAAAACATACTATATTATTTTCTTCATACTTCTTGTCAACATTATTGGCATATTGTAGATGACTATAAAAAAGTTGTAATCTAGTTGTTATTTTGGTTTTTTATTTTTATTTGTCAAACAATAACAATAATTGATCGGCAGTTGTTTTGGTAGAATCAAATAGCTTTAACCGATATTTGTCCAAGTAGGAACAATAATGAACCAAAAATTCTAGAATCAATATCCATGATATGGTCACCAAATGCTAAGGCCACCTGATGAACTACCAAATTTTGAAAGAAACAAAATAAAGAATCAGAAGATAAAATCTTATTATTCTCCTTAAGTAAGCATGAAGCTTCAACACAAAGGGGACTATCCAATTTTAGTAAGGCAACCTCATAAACTTTCTACAGAAACAAACATGAAGCAAACATGTAAGGAAGAATATTTCCATACAAAAAACCAGAATACTACAAACATACCAAGGAAAACACTACACATAGAACTCTACATACAAAAGTATGCTAGGAAAAATATAAATTTACTCTAGAAAATATTTTCTTGTACAATCCACAAAGGGACAAAAACTTAAGTACCTCCAAAAAAGAAGTGAAAAATGATGGAACAAGTAATTAACCTAATTCCAAAAAAATTAATCCTAAATATACATAGTGGAAACTTGTAGTAAAAATCAATTTTGGTAGAGGAAATTCTGTAGAAACAATTCGATAGGGAAAATCTAGTTTCGGTAAAATTTCGATAAAATGCTGGTTTCAAGAAAATTTGCTTTCAACATAAACCCAAAATAAAATAAAGATATTTTCAACTTACGTATTTAGCCTAGGCCTACCTATTTACTTCCCTTGGCCTACCCTCCTTACATATCTACATAGATGCCATGTGTTGACATTTTATTAAGTTTAAATTGAATAATTGAATATTAATTTATTAATATTAAATATTAAATTAGTTTTAAATGTGACACATGTCACAAAATAATTGGCATAAAAAATTGACATAATTAATATGCCACATGGAATTTTTTTATTGTACCACATGTCATGATTTGAGACTATTTAAAATGGACAATGTGAAATTTTCCAAGATTAAATAAAAATGATTTTGAAATATTTTAAAATGTTATCACATGTCAACACATATTTGTTGTTAATGTTGACCAAATCATTCACATGTTAGTTGTAAACAACAATATGTATAAGGATGAAAATATATTTTGTTAACTTTTATTTCCATCCAGAGACCATGTCATTTGCAACTATGATCACATACAACTTGTCAAACACAACTAATGGGATTTGAGTTAAATATAGCTTAAACCAATTGCAAAACCCCATTTTTCTTCTAGTGATTTCTATTGGTGGTTGTATTCTTTTAATTTTATAGGGTAGTTCTATTGTAAAGCAAAATTACCGCCATTACAAGCTTTTACTATTATCTTTTTGAAAATTTGTTTTTTTGTGTGTTTCCAAATAAAGATATTAAAATTATATTGGTTTAATTTTTTTTTCCCTTGATTTTATTAACACCCCCAACATTGCCATAATTGGGAAAGTAATTGTCAAGCCTATTGTTCAAGCCTATTTACCCCCTTTTCATTTAGTTTTTTTTATGTCATGTAAAAATTAACACTCATGCCTATTTCATTACCTCACCTTATCTGGCAACATGTACTTTTTAACAAATCATAAATTCAAAATCCATTGTTAATCACGAAAGTTGTGTTGTGTACTTGCTAATCAAACTTCATAAATTTTCCTTTGTTTTCTAGATGAAGTTGTTATAGCATGTAACAAGGTTGAATTTCAAAATTTGCTTGTTGATTACTGCATTAGGGTTTGAAAATTGCTTGTAACTAATGATGGTTACAACAAGTAATTGGTGTAGATGTTATTTTTTGTTGGCTACTTTGAATGAACAAGTTTTTGGAAGTGTTGAATGAATACATCGAAAGTGCTATTGTTTGGGGAGTAATGAAAGGTGTTAAACAAGGAAGGTTTTAAAAGGCCTTTGGTGGGAAGGAGGTGGTGAGGTTTTTATGGAAGAGGCAAGGAAGGAATGAAAATAAAAAGGGGGGAGGAGGGGGGGTGTCGATTGAGGAGAGGGTTCATAATTGTCCTTTTATGGGGTGTGAAGGACCAACTGGTTGGAGGCATAGTTAAAAAAACATTTTTGGCAATAGACAAAAAGGTGGTGTTAGGTAGAAAATTTTGAAATTCTCAAGGGCTAATAAGTAATGTTTGTGGAACACATTGAAATTTTAAGAAATAAATGCATTATTTCCAAGGTAGATCAACATTTTTGGTTGAGAATAACTTGTAGATTGCAATGTGGATTTAGACATTTTGGACTTGCATGGTTAATCTAATGTTGAAAATTTTGAAGAAGCTTGGAGATTTTGACTTGTGAAAGGGTTTGTAGCTACTAAGTCATGTGCGACATTAATTTCTTCAATTGCATGGGTGTTGTAGAACAAATAGTTTGCACTTGAGACTTTGGGCTTTGTCTAGTGGGTCTATTGTGATATGATGTTTTTGGGTGACTAAGGATTTTGGGTTGGTAGATAAATTTTAGTGGCTTGAGACATTGTGTAAATTTTTTTAAGAAAGGGCAAAAATCCTAGTAATGTTGAAAATTTTGAAGAAGCTTGGAGATTTTGACTTGTGAAAGGATTAGTAGTTACTAAGTCATGTGCAACACTAATTTCTTCCATTGCATGGGTGTTGTAGAACAAATAGTTTGCACTTGAGACTTTGGGTTTTATCTAGTGGTTCTATTGTGATATGATGTATTTTGGGTGACTAGGGATTTTGGGTTGGTAAATAAATCTTAGCGGCTTGAGACATTTTGTAAAATTTGTTAGGAAAGGGAAAAAAGCCTAGTACCTCCTTTTTTAGGCATAATGTAAATTGGTAGTCATCAAATTTTCACAATCAAAATCAAAAATTTCCATTATGTTAGTTTTTATCAATACATGATGGGGAAAAAATCTGTTAATCTAGGATTCAAATCAACATCATTCAACCTTTTGACAATCCTAAAATAGTAATATTTTATCTTTGCAATGTACATTTTCCAATGTTGGAAATTCCAATCACATCCGTTTCCTAGGTTTATTCTCCTCTTTCACCGTTGTGATACAATGAAAATGTCCTAGATGTTAAACCTCTCTTGAATAATGTCCCAAGTGTTAACAACCAATTCTAAAAAATGTTCAATCTTTCAAGCAATTCAACCAACATAAATTTTAAAAACAAGACTTTGAAGGCTTTGGTTTCAATCAAATCATCCATGTCAAGGCGTTAAACTTTGTGGGAGACGGAACATTTACCATCATGCCCAATTTCAAAAATCTTGCTTTTTTTACTTTAAACCCCAAAGGTCATTCACCACATCAACCTTTGGTGCCAACTCCTTATGTATGACCGCAGACATGGTGCCTTAAAAATAGAACTTGGATAAAGGTTGCCAAGTAAAACTATCAAAATCACAAGGGAGAGGGCATTCTTTAATGATTTCCCTTGGGAGGGCTACCCTACCTTCCAACACAAAACCCAAAAAATAAAGTAAAAACAAAAACAGATTGGAATTTTAAAATATCCATGGAGATGGTAAGAAAATAACTACCTTCCAATCCAAGTAGTTATACATGATTGTGCCTAGTCTAATAGGTCAATACCTTCCAAAGCTTGTTGTTCTACCTAATTAAAGGGTTTTTTTTCATGAAACAACCTATAAACTATTTTTATTATCATGTAGCAACTACCTTCCAACAAACTACAATAGTCCTGAGAACAAGTTTTAAATGTAACACAAAGGTAAAATAAACAAGTATGAGAACTACAATATTTTACATCAAACCACAATAAACTACTAGCGTTGTAGAAGGTCGAAAATAAGGCAAAAAGAAAGAAATAAAATAAAATAGAAAAGGAAACTACCACAAGTCCCACAACCTTCACACATTCTCTTCCATTACTCTTTCTTTCTTCATACAAGATCTCTCTCTTTCATTCCTCCAAGAACTCTTCAGACCAGAATGATTAATATCAATCTCCTAATCCACTTCTTTCATAAACCACACAAGGTTCATATTCCACCCACAAAAATACTTGCCCCTTATCCTAATCTTCATGCAAATCCCTCCTAGTTGATTAGTAAACAAATAGCAATCATTCATTTCCATCGACTACCTAACCCAATGGCTTCATCCTCAAGGCAAATTAGAATACAATAAGTAATCTACTATTAGTAACTACCTAATTATTAGGAGCCCCATAGGACTAATTAATTTAGGTAGATTTCCTACCCTTAACACCTTGCAGTATAAGAGATGCCATGATTTGCCAATGACACTCATTAAAAACTTATTAACATGTTCAAATTAATCAACCTAATTAAGTCACAATAATTGTTTGAGCTATTGCATGGCAATCTTTCAATATGCCTTTTGCTAAAGGTTCTTTCCTATGTTGATGGCAAACTCATTAAATAAAGGAACCATGTTTGATAGATTTCATCTTGTGGTATTGAATCTTAATCAAACCAAATAACTTGGATTTGTTTTGCCCCTTCAAAGAGTCAACAAGCCATTGCTCAACAACATCTTTATTTTCTGTCAACTTTGATGTAGCTTCCTTTTCCATCAATGTTGTTTATTTTTGAAATGAATCAAATCTTCCACTAATTCCATGAGTGGGTAAGTAATTACCAAGACTTTGTATGTCAAGTGTCAATGTTAAACCCTTTTCAACATTAGGTATCATGTTGTCAATTCCTACCATAACATGGGCATCAATTTTCAACAAAATGGAAAATATTGTGAGACCAATAACAAGGTAAGGGACAATCGTTTGTGCTCTTGCTAACATCAACATAACCAAAACACCTTCTTGATTGTCCACAACATGAATCATTTGAAAATGTTTGCACAAAAAATGAAGATGGATTGTTTCTATTCTTGGTAACATCTTGATGATAAGTTTATCTTGGCAAGTAACACATGTTGTGATGGAATAAACATTGCATGAAACTTGTAGTTGTTGCAATTGCAAAAATAAGTTTATGATGTCCCAATTGTAATGTTAACATGTCATGCAACTTGTTTTCCATGGAGTTAATTTCTAGTTTTGTTCTTTCCAATATTTTCAACCTATTCTCAAAACTTTCATCCAACCTCTTTCCAATGATTGGAGTTGATCTTTTATCTCAAGAACAATTGTGTCTTGAATGGATTCAACCAAAATTTGACAAAAAGATCCTTTTGGTCATAAATCCAAGTCCTTGTGGATATGATTTGTATGTTCCATCACCATTCCACTTTCAAAACATCGTGGATCTTCAAAATCGTTTTTTTTAGTTTACTAATATGAATTTCAAACTCCATGAGCTCTTTTTGTTGTTTATTTAAAACCTCTTTTGTATCCACTTCACCCAAAAGGGATGTTGTTGAATAACCCATACTTGCACCAAGGGGTAGATGCAAGCTATAGTGGTTCACTTTTTGCGTCCTTATGGACTTTTTGCAAAGTGTACTTTATTCAAATGCTACAAATGCATTGTAAAATCATCAATAAATATTTATGGATTACAATAACCAACTTGAATAAAATATTTATTAAGGGGTGAAATTCTATAAACATATACCAATCATATAGTAATGGATTTTAAAAGTGAATATATGGACTATATGGGTTCTGCATTAATGTTCAAATGCATTTTTTATTATGATTTCATTTCAATATTTTTTATAGAGACTCAACATATGATACATGATGGAAAAAAAGATATGGATTGAAAAAAATACAAAAAATACTTTAGTTAACAAATAATTATGGACTTTTGAATGACCAAATTTGGGCCTTATTTTCAAAAGTCCTAATCTTGGTCATTTTTTATTAGATTGATATTTTTTCCTTAACATACATAATAATGAGTTTTCTAAATGGGCAACCTTTCATATGGAATTTATTAATTGATTAATCACCATATAAGGCCTACTCAACATTGGTTTTTAATTTTCTTTTAATTTTAATGTTAATTTTTCCATTTATATGGACTTTGGGGACTAAGATTCTTGCTGCTTTTGAGCCACCTAGCTTGCATCTACGCCAAGGTGGTCAATATTATGTTCATCACATTTGGCACTTCTTTCCATGGATGCACATATGATGGATCAAGGTTTAATTTCAATAATTTTTGTTTCAAACCTTCCACAATAGTGCTTGGTCTTTTTTGTTTTTGAAGAACTTTTCTACAATGTTTGGCCTCAAGACCCCTTGCACAAGTGCAACCCCATGACAACTTTGACCAACATTACACAAATGTTCAATTTGGCTCAACATGTGGTCACCTATAAGTTGTAGGGTTTGTAACTTACTTTTGGATGATTTCATTAGATGTCAATGAAAAGAAGACCCATCATTTGATCACCACTTAACTCAACAAAGATCTCCAAATCATCAATCAAGATCTTTATAAAGTTTCTTTCATTTTCACATGGAGCCAAATTGACAAATTGACAAAGTGATTATGTAATGCCGCTTGCATGCAAACTTTTCAATGCGTCAAGATTGCATAATGTGTTAAAAACTTTGTGCAATAAAGATAACTAAACATGTATATTCTAAAAATGATAGTACTTGAACAAAGTTCTCAAGTAGGATATATTATTTTCCTAAAGTTTTCAAAAGAATCCCAAGGTGAGAATGGTGAGTTCTTCTTCACTACATTGTAGTCATTGTCCAATGTAGATGAAATGTGCATCAAACAAAAATGTTGATGCCCACCATAAGTGTCTTTCACCTTTTGCAACATTGTCATCAAACTTTAAGGTAGTGGGGATGAATTTAAACCTTTGATTTTGTGCAACTTCCCCTTGAGGCTTTAATTTGTATGCCAAATTTATTTTTAACATAAGGCATACAAAATACTTCATGATGTCTAGGGCATCACCCACTTAGTTAGGAATGACATTTATCATAGATAATTTGAGGAGATGCTTGATTTTTCCAATTTCCCCAAAGCCATCTAGAAAAATTGTCTTCAAATCAACCTCTTTAACATGTCCCTAAAGCTTAATCAAGTGACCCATCACATGTCATGGTAGTACCAATTTGGATTCACAACCACAAAATTTTCATCCTTGAAACATATGA
>Ga0209611_10006500_pt1 | contig 19129 bp, 15 predicted proteins | sample S1TSphgellanicum_3_FD_187693 | JGI IMG/M metagenome (GOLD analysis project Ga0209611, IMG submission 187693) | Host-associated microbial communities from peat moss isolated from Minnesota, USA - S1T2_Fc - Sphagnum magellanicum MG (SPAdes) (version 2) | ecosystem: Host-associated > Plants > Peat... | reverse complement strand
CATGTTGCTATAGTTATTTTTGTTCTTCTTGTGTTGCTACCTTACTCTTCTTACACTACTACCTATGCTTTTCTCGCTTGTTACTTCACTCTTCTCGTGTTGCTATCTCATTCTTCTTGCATTACTGATGCCTATGTTTTTGTCATGTTGTTGCCTCATTCTTTTCACATTGTTGCATCGTTATTTTGGTGTTGTTACATTGTTTTTTCAACATTGATGCGATGCTCCTTTCACATTATTATGACTTTTATTGTTCTTTTCGCATTATTGCTTCTACTTTTCTCGTGCTATTACTTCACTCTTTTCACATTGTTGTCTCTACTCTGCTCACATTGCTACCATGTTTTTCTTGCACTATTGTCTTTACTCTTTTCGCACTACTACTATGCTTTTCTTGCACTATTGTGTTTACTCTTTTCGCACTACTACTACGCTTTTCTTGCACTATTGTCTTTATTCTTCTCCTGCTATTACTTCACTTTTCTCGCACTATTACCTTTGCTCTTCTCACTTTGTTATTTCATTTTTCTCAAGTTCTTGCCTTTGTTTTTCTTGTGCTACTACCTTGTTTTTCTTACATTACTACCTTTGTTTTTCTTGCGTTGTTGCTTCATTCTTATCATGTTGTTGCCTCTGTTTTTCTTGTGTTACTACCTCGCTCTTTTAGAATTGTCACTCCTTACATTATTGTCAATTTTCAAGTACTTATTAACATAGCTCTTGATGTGTTCTTTTCACGTTGCTATTATTCTTGTTTCCCATGTTGGTATAGTACTTCCCCTCCCATGTGTAAGTTGGAGCTCAGGCACCAAGTTTTCGAACATCAAAGGTGATTTTTTTTTTTTTAATTTTTTAGTTTTTGAATTTTTTTATGAACATTTTTTGTTGTTTGTTTTGATAATGTGCTAATTTTTTAATTCGTTTGTTTTGTTGTTTATTTTGATAATGTGCTAATATTTGTTTCCTATGTTTTTAAAATGTTATTATCATTTGGATCCATTGGTTGAATCTAAAAAGGGTGTTGTGGATCAAAGGGTTGAAGAGGATAGGAGTTTGGATATCTTTGAGATGACACCCAGTACAAGTGAGCCAACAATGAAATTGTTCAACAAAGAGCTTTTAATTTTTAAGATTATCAAGTGAATGTTAAAGACATCAAGTGCCCATTGTAGTGGTGGGAAAAACATGAGAACATGTTTCCTACAATTGATTTTTGTGCTAGACAAATCTTAAAAATAGTTGGATCTCAAATTGAAATAGAAAGAATATTTTCATTAGCTAGAATCCTTACTACTCTTAGGAAATGTCATTTGCAATAAAAGTTTTTGGGCAAATTGATCTTTGTCAACAAAAATTGACCCAATAGAATAAGTTGTAAATCCCCTTCTACATTAGTAGATTTAATTGAGACCGATCTTAATTTAGAAGAAGAGTTTGAAAAGCTTTTGAAAGGATGAAGTTGTGGAGTTGTAAAATTTTGAATAAGTTTATTTTACAAGTTTCCATATTTTAAAATAATTTTTATTTTAAATTTTTATTTTAATTAATAAATAGAATTAGTTAATTATGAAATTAGATTTTAATTGTCGAACTCTTCACGAACCAAGTTGTGGGAACTGAATTTGAAAACTGACTATTATTATATATGCAAGAACCACCCTATTCGAGAACCGGATGAATTTGGAAAAATTAAAAATCTTGATAACCTGGTTGGTTCCCACCAGCCAAAAAAAAACATATATTAGAAAACCAATCAGGTTCTCATGACATGATGTAAGAACCAGAACCGCCAATTCTCACAAAATTTTGCAAACCACCCAACACTGGTTCATACCATGTCCAAATTTAAGTGATGATTTTAAGTGATGTCATTAGCAGGGGGTTCTGGTGCAGCCATCCCTGCAATGCAATTCTTTGCCTCAGCCGTCAGAGGGAACTCTGTCACTCAAAAGAGTAAAATTGACTTTGAAGTTTAAACATGTTCCCCTTGCTATTTACACCAGGGAATGGACCCCTAGTGACTGACTGCAAGCCTGGCAGAATCAGCCATCAGGACCCATTCCCTGGAACAAGGCCAGCAGATGAGGAAATAGGAGGAAGTTCCAACCAAGGTAGAATGATCAAAAATTGAAACGAAGGCAAAAAATTTGAGTTGAATGAAGAGAAGGCACAACTATCATAATACACCAATATTGAGATTGAGGTTCTAAACCCAACCTTTTAGATGACCTATAAACATGGCCATTCCAATTCACAAAATAACTTCCAGTTTGAATGAACGCACTTTAATATCATTGCATGTCCAATCACATTGTCAATTAATCACAACAAAAGAAATGCAAACTCACTTGAAATAAGCTACTTGCTCTAGTATTAAGTGATGTAGATTTCTCAATTCATAAACCCCTTCAGGACACAAACCCCATTGCCATGTTGAACTTATTACAAGCGGTTGGTTGTTTGTTGAGATGGAGTGTTTTTGACATCCAGTTTGTGCTAACTTGATATCCTTCAAACTCTCCTTGTGTGTTTATAAATAAAGTTTTGTAGGGTTTTGATGTTATGAGAAACACACCCTATATTTACACCCTATTTACACTTTTGTTTACAGAAGAACTGATCAACTTAGAAGATTCTTCTGAGCGTTTCATTCTCTTCCTCACCACAACACAAAATATGAAAGTTCTCTCACCAGAACACCAAAACATGACATGCTCTCACCAACACTGCATACCAGTCTGTGTGTATAGCTTAAGCATATAATTGCCAATGCCATCATCCAATTAAACAAACACCTGCCCCACGGTTCATACCCGTCTTCAATTTCCAAACACCCAGAAGGGATGGTCTGTCTGTTTATCCATTTTTAAAATACCCATCTGCTCATGGTTCTTTGAAATTTTGATTTTAGAAAACCTGGACCCAACAGTTATGAGAAAAATCAAATACCCGCCTAACACTGGTCTGCACCCTAAACTCTAAACAGATGAACTCTGTTACGACATGAAAGAGTTGGATAGTGGATGAACAAAAAATAAAATTTTTAAAAGGACAAATAAGGTAGAAAAAACAACGCTAGAAGGAGGGCTTGAACCTCCGACCTTGTGGTTAACAGCCACACGCTCTAACCAACTGAGCTATTCCAGCACGAACTCTTCACGTTCACAATCTGTTCCGAAGATTTTATTTGAATGTACTCTCGGTCCTGAACTCCTCAGACGTCCTAAACCCCTATTCAACGTCACCAGAAATCCCCCGCCCGTAAATATATAGTTAGCCTAAACCCTAAACCCTGAACCCTATTGACGCCAGATTCAGAATTCTGTTTTCTGGGCGCCGCCCAGTGAACAAAATTTGCTCATTGGTAAGCTCAGATATGACTCACCCAATCCTGGATTTCTTTTGTGCTGACCCATCCCTGGCCATGAAAGGTGCCATCTCACCATTTCTGTCCCACAACTGGATGACTATTTTAGGTTTTTAAAAACCTAATGACTACCTCTCAGTGTGCGATAGCAGATGAGTAAAATAGTCCAGATTTGGAGGAGAGTAATAAACAAAATTGCTAAACCTGACATTCAAGAGATCTGGAAGAATGTCATATGGAGAGGCCACTTATGGGCTTTTGTAATTTATCTTGAAACCAAAAGACCACTCAGTTGTATTTTTTGTCCATAAAAAAAGGGGGAACAATATTTCATTTCCTTTCAGAAGTCTGCCACAAGGTTTCTTTTGAAATTCTTCCAACACACAAAATGTCAATGAAACACTTTCCCAAAGGAAGGAATTTGAACCCACTTATCATGTTTCCAGTTTAGGTCATGAGAAGAGCAAAGGGAGATCAAAGAACAGTTCAGTAAGATTTGTCATTCAGTAAACAGTTTATCTCACTGTACATCATCACTGTCCAAGCCCAAGTTGCTGTGCAAATAAACACGTCGACAAATAGTAATTTTGAGTTTATAAGGGAAAAAGAGGTATGTGCTCATGACCACCATGGGTCCTCTCCTGTCCTGAAGTCAGTTTCTGACCATGGCGAGAACAACACTTTGCCGTCTGCAACATCTACATGGGCCAAAGCCAATGACTGCAAAAACAGAAAGCACACATGTTACATCTCTCATTGAGAAATCTCTAAACCAATACAAAAGTGAAAGAACATCAGATTGTGCAACACAGCACAAAATACATCATCCCATTGAGATCTCTGCACCACTGCAAATGCAATACTACTCTGTAGGGTTCTTGGTTGCACATTCCTGACCACTTCACATGCCATCAAATTCTGAAAATCAAAGGTGGGAACATTCAAGTGACTAACCTAATTGTGTCTGTATACAGTTTCAAAATCCATAAGCAACACCATAGGGGATAACATGGGGAGAGAGTAAGTACCAAGGGAGCAGGACCACGAACCACACGCCCCTGGTTACTGTACTGGGAACCATGGCATGGGCAGATGAACTTGTTCTCTGCTTTATTAAACGGCACCACACAGCCCAAATGTGTACAGACAGCATTCACACCATACGTTGCAAGCTGTCCATCATTCTCTACTACCAGATAAGTTGGGTCACCCTATATACCCAAACCACCCACACAACATATGGTCAGTCACAAGACTTCCAATTGATGTGATCCGAGGAAAAGCTGAACAAGGAAATGTTGTTGCGACTCAAAGCTGAAAAGAAGAAAATTGACATACTTTGAATGAGGCTTTCCTTATGACACTTCTTCTTCACTTGCATGACTTTTGAAACTCCCCCATGCACCAGCTTGAATGCTAGCTTAAACTGTACTCCTAATAATCAGCCAGTGTTGTTGGTGATTTTCTCTCACACAAGCATTCATATTGCACATGACAAGAGTTCCTTTACCTTGAGTCCCTGGGCCAGTGTGCGGTCACCAGGAGGATGTGTTTGGAGCCACCCTTTTACAGTAATATCATTGCCCAAAGCATCTTTTGCAACCACACCCGCACCCTCACCTCCAGTGCTATCATTCCCCCCAAAAAGAAGAATCAGATCTATGGACTATCATTTCAAACACTACCTGCAAATGTCAAAAAATGAGATCCAAGCACATAAGTGTAAAGGAGAAGGTATGTACCTGGGAGGGACAAAGAAATATAAATAGGGACCAATAAGACCAGCAGATGGAAGGCTGATGGCTCCCAGGAGCAGCAAGTTCATCAAATTGCGCTTCCCCATGTCTGGTACACGATCAGCAGCCACTGCAGCCTGGCACACTGTCTGCCCTCCAACCTGCTGCTTTCTCTTCACCATATGGGCCTTTAGTGGTGCGAAGGTCAATGCTTGAGTTGATGCTCCAAACATCATCCCATTGTGGCATGATGAAATCTGCCACAAAAAACGAATATGCACCAAAAAACAAATGTTCTCAACAAGACCCCTAAATAAATTTGGAACACATACAGTTGGCAGGACAACATCCACTCAAACATAAAAATGAATGAATTCCGCAAGTTTCTGTTTGTTTCACAAACATGAACATCTTTGTGAAGAAGAAGAGCATTCCCCCTATGAAAACATAAATGAATTCTTTGGGAAGCTGGGCAAGGGTAGGGGGGGGGATTCTTGTCCCAAAGAAGCTTAGAAAGTATAGAATTGCGCAGCATAGCTTCTGGATTTTTGAATCAGGCAATGACTCTCTGCTTGTACAACAGCAATATAATTTCCAATGCAGCAGTTTCCAACTCCTACAAGTAAAATTCTCTGTGTGTCTCTCTGTGGCCTCCTTGACAACGTCCACCAAACTCAGCCACTAGCGATGGACAGTTAGTTTCACATAAAAATTCCATCTCGCGCAAAGAGCATGGCAAAAGCGAGACCTCATAATCCCCACACATCTAGGGCCTAGTGACAGAATCCTGGAACCCCCAGACACATCCCAGAATCCAGTTTTTAAAGGGAAGCAGGCTGCAGACGACGACAATGACAGCAGCAGCAGCAGCAGCACAGAGAGAGTCTTTCTTGCACGAAGTCTTGAAGAAGTCTTGCAGGAAAGAAAGAAAGACAGACAGATGATGCTCTGTGATTCTCTCTCTAATGTAGGTACCAAACAAATCCCCTTGCCACTTTGTAGTGAAAGTGAAGTTGCTTTTTTTGTTTGTTGTTGTTGTTACCTTGGTGTTCAGGGTGAGCGAAGCTGCGACGCTCGTCAGGGCCGCCATTGCTGCTTATGCTTTTCTGCGGAACAAGAAGAAGAAGAAGAGGAAGCAGCGGAGTTGCGGGAGAAACAACAACAACAACAACAAAAGGGAAGAGCGGAATTGCGAGAAAGAAAACAAAAGACGCTATCCAAACGCTGGTGGTTCTGGAACGCTCGTCGCTTAACCGTCCATTTTCTTTCACCACCAGCATCTAGGCCGTTGGAATCTTCTTCTCTCCAGTCGACTGCTGCCATCTTTCTTTGTGCGAGAGCCTTTTTTTAAAAATTTATTGGCGAAATTTTATAAGGTAGCCAAAATGAGAAATTAAAAATTCGAAAATTCGAAAATTAAGTGATTTTGATTTTGGAGTTTCTCAATGGCCAGAAATGAGATTTTGTAAATTTTAAAATCAACGTAATTCTATATTGGTTTACATTGTGTGTATAGCAAAAAATTATAGAAGGATGATTAAAGATTTGTAGTTAATGTCTGATTTATAGCCAGATTTGGCTAAATCTTCCTAGGGATGATAGCCACTTTTTCTACATCTTCCTCTGGACGTCACTTTGACTACAAACAAAATTCCTAACAAAAATTCCTAACTGATGTGCACCCCCAAACTATGTATGTATACGTATGTGTATGTATGTATGTCCATATGTATGTACCTATGGATCTATGTGTATCAACGTTTTTTTGGGGTGCGAGGTTTCGCCTAAATCCCAAAAGAAAATATAAAAGGGAATACTCTGGTTCCATATTCCTAATTTTCTGAAACATAGCCAAATTTTGAAAAAATATAAATTGTTTTGCCATATTTGGACTTTGATTTTAGTTTGGTTGGAATTTTTTAACTAGTGTTTTCACTATTTAGACAAATTCTAAAAACCACCTATAACCATTTAATGCTAAATCCCTCTTGTTAGAATACATTCCATAAATCTAGAACTTTTTCCTTGGCCATGGGGTTCTAGGTTGTATCTATGTATCTATGTATGTACATATCTATTTATCTATCTATATATACTTGATATATCAATCCCAATGCCTACATATTTTGATTACTTGGCAGAGGAATTGAGGTGCAAACTTATCCTAATTGAATGCACTTGGTCGGAAGGGAGATGCACTTGGAGATTGCTTATAACTTGTCATTTGAAAAAAATTGTTTGAGGTCAATTTGTTGACACAAACAATAATGATGATGGTGAATTCAACTTGAAAATGGAAGAGAACATAACTAGAAGGAAAGACATTGAAAGGAAAGATAAACATAATTTAACTTCACTCAAATAATTGATATATGATGAAACCTTGGCAAGTTTTATTAAACAAAGCTAGGTTTATTAACCAAAGCACCTAGCAATGAGGAAAAGAAAAAACAAAAAAAGAGGACTCAAATCCAAACCAAAAGCACAAAAACCCAAAGTGGACAGTCACAAAGGTGTAAAGGAACAAATTATGTTTTAGACTCCCCAACCAATTGCAAGAATCATATTACAAAAAAGGGGAAAGGACACTTGAAATAGTCGTAAGCTTAGAAGAACCCTCACCTAAAAACGTGCCTCAAAATAAAAATGGCATGTTTTTACAAGGTTAACAAAACCTTCTACCTATAGAAGGTACATAGAATTGCTAGAGGAGGACCATCAATGCCCTTTTTAATCATGCCAATTTAGCACATCAATGAAAAAACTTGTCCACTTGTTGGGGTAGGCACCCAAAACCTTTTATGGCAAAGGGAAGAAATGCATTCATCAAATGTTGATAGTGGTAAAAAATTTCATTCGCTTGAACCGCCATCATTGAAATCGGTTTATTTTTGAAATTTCAATTTTATACTCCTTTTGCTGAATTTATCAATAGAGATATCAACGTTTTGATTGAAGACATTCTATACAACTATACCAATGTGAACTCAATGACTTGTTCCAATATTAAGAGGCCTTTCAAAGCAACGAAGGAATTTCACCTTATCACATTACAAGCCTTCATCGATGTTTGATTGCCCCAACATTCAATTATACCATTAACAATCATACCTGTGGTGGAAGCTAAGTTTCCACATGAATACAATCTTGTTGACTCCCCCATTTATCGAAAAAACATGAAACGTTATTTTTGATTGTGAATAAGTTGTGTGATGTTACATTCTGCCATTCTTGATTTATAGTCCCTTCCCACGTTTTCTGTGATTCTTATTTTTGGTTTTCTTCTTGTAAAAATCCCATTCCATCCATGAGTCAAAAAGCCTCATTTTTTGCCCATCCCAATTTTCTACAAAGTCCTTCTAACAATTTTATATTGTCGTCATATGTCGAAGCTTGTGTTCTTACATTGACAGATTTGCTTTATTTGTCCTCATCTCCAATTTTTAAATATTATGTGATGCACCCCCAAACTCCTTGAAAGATTCAAATGCAAATCTCAAAATGAAAATGGCAGAAGAAGGAATTATGGTATGCTCCTTGGTTTGCAGCATTTTGAAAGTAAGAGGGGCATGCTAGAGCTCCGAGATGGGGACTGGGACGAATGAAAAATGGATCAATTATTTATATGGATCTGCACAAACCAAACAACAAGTTGGTTAATGCATAGTTGGAGCACTTTTGGTGCACAGATGAACCATGAGCATACACAAACTCACAAGAGTCACAAGACTTGCCACAGTTTAGACTTAGGGGAAGCCACCATCTTCCCCCTTATAATATTCTTTGTGATTTGCCACGGGGGTTGCACCCAAATGTCATTTTTCCTAGGACTCACAAATTAGGAATCTTGAAATTCTTGAAATTGAGATTCTTAGCACTTTGAAGGCCCATAATTTCTTGTGCAGACCTTCGATTGAGGTGAGTTTTAAAGCAAGGTTATAACCCTTGTCAAAATCTTTTCAATGATATGTGACATGTCACCTGAACGCACGTAATTCAGGGCGATTCAAATTGACATTTTGATTCTTGACCTTTCTTTCAGCCATAACTTGTGTTGTAAGTACTCAAATGGATCATGCAAGCCCATTTTAGACATCTACGTCTTAAAAAAATTTCAATGGTATAAAGAAGTCCTCAATCCAATGAGTTTTAACCCCTCAAAACACTCATAAGGATTCCAATTCCCAAAGTGAGAAGCCACTTGGGAGTATGTGGGTTCATTCCCTCACTCTTTTGCACTCCCGGGAGTGTGAATGTGACTCCTGGGTTGCATTCTTGGCCCACACCTTTCCATGTCCTTGCTTTGGTAGCGAGCACAAGGTTAAAGTTGTGACACTATCACAATTTAGGTGTTGGTGAATATGTTGATGATGAAGTGACAAAAACTAGTCCTTAAGATGTTTTTATAAAATATAGTTTTTACATAATTTCTTCACATTTCAATGTGCATTCACTTGATTGTTCCTTCTTGTGTATTACTTTTTACAATTATAATCTTATGTGTCAATGAAGCTTTGCATTTTTTGAAGCTTTTTAGTTTTTATTGTTGATTTGAAAAACTTCTAATTATGGGAATGTCAAAAAACATTCCTTCCTACTTATGAATGCTTCCCAAAATACATTTAAAAATATACTCCCAAAACTCTATGCACAGATCTTTGATCTAATAAATTTTATAGTCCTTGCTCTCTTGCCATGTTTATTTTTCTTATAACAACATCACAAATAAACAAATTATCAATATGGATGACAACCCAATGGAATTTGGTGCTATAGATGTTAGAATAAATATTATTTCTTGGAATGTTGAAATAATCAACAAAGTGTGGAATGTTCTATGATTCACATCAAACATTGATCCATATACTAATGTGTGCAAATTGGAAGATAATTATTCAAGCCACCAATTTTTTAAAAATAACCTTGTCGAAATAATTTCAATTTTTTTCCTTTGGTTCATTTCACAACATAGGATCCAATCTTTCAATAACAATTGAAATCACAATTTTTTTTTTACCATTGTGGCAAAAAATGGAAAATTGAAAGATGGCAGGTGCATTCATACGGCCAAAAGGCATCACCACATACTCAAAATGGTCATAGCATGTACGAAATGCAATCTTCCATTTGTCACCTTCTTGAATGTGCACCAAGTTGTATGCACCATGCAAATTGATTTTAGTTTACACTTTGGCCTGACTTAATTGATCCAATAATCTTGATATCAAAGGTAGCAGGTATCGATTCTTGATGGTGAGTTGATTCAGTCAATGGTAATTTCAACACACATTCAAAGGGATCCATCCTTCTTCTTAACAAACATGATTGAGGCAATAGCTAGAGACTTAGAATGTTGAATGAAACCATTTTCGAGGTTTTCATCAATGTGTTATCGGAATGCTACAAGTTTATCTTGTGATAAGCTATAAATGCGTCCAAATGGAGGTCGCGCACCCTCTTCCAAATCAATTGTGCAATCATATGGTCAATGTTTTGGTAAGGTGTTAACATTCTTCTTTTCAAACACATCCTTGTAAACTTTGTATTGAGACATGATCTCATGTTGTTGTGGCCCAACATTTACTGTAGGAAACACATAAATAAAAAATACATCCCCTTTCTTTGTAGCATGCATCAATGCCCTCATTCCCAAAAATAATGACTTGGAAAATTTGGATTTTGTGCACTAACAAGGTTTTTGTGATTTGGCATGTGTTTAGTTTCATTCGATTCATCTTTGAGCACATGACATATAGGTTCATGTGTTTCACCAACCATGCTTGTGATAGTGGCCTCACAATCCAAAGGCTCTTGCTTGGGTGCTTCAAAATGGAGACTCCTTTTATGTCAATCCATTCGTGGATTATGCAAAATGAGCTAAGATAACCTAATGATGATTGAGTTCTTCAAAGATGAAATGACATTGAACATGACCTTGATAGAATGTGACTCGATGGTGATTTCCAACATCTTAGTCTCATGTGTCATAGGTCCTGAAGAGAAACTCTGGCCATCAATGATTTCAACTCCTACCAATGTGACTTTTTTCACCAAGACCAACTTATGTTGTTACACCAACTCCTTGTCAACAAAACACATAGATTCACCAAAATCAAACACTGCTTGAATCTTTATTATTGTGGACTTGTTACACTTGACCATGACTAATAACAAAAAACTAGGTGTTGGATATTAAAGCAAACTTAGACCATCCCCAACACATGATGTATCGAGGTCTAATCTCAAGTTCCCTACTGAAATTAAACGTCCTCATTTTTCGATTCTTTACATTTTGAGTTAATGAGAAAAGTGGCATGTGCTATATGTGGACTTCATTTCTTTGGACATTAACAAACAACATGACCTAGTCCTTCACAATATAAACAAATTTTGTTTATACATTATCATTGTTTCTCTTATTCAATGAAGGGCCTGAATTTTGTCTCATCAATTTGCATGGGATTGTCTTTTGTTGTTAATAGAACTAGTTGGGATGGCATGGGGATTGTGAAATTCTTTTGTATTAGCGATGGCTACCAACGCTTCTTTTGACGACGTTCAAAAATATGATTGTCACAATGAATAGCTTGCGCGATTACTTGACTAAAGGTTGTGGGATCTAACATGGTCAAAAATAAGTCTTTCACGTCACTACATAGCCCAAATTAAAACTAATTCATAAGTGTAGCCTCATCCCATGAAATGTCACATGTCAATTGCTTAAATTCAGATGCATATAGAGATGCAGGTCATGATCCTTGAAAAAGAATTTCAACTTGCTAATGGATGTGCATTCTTTATCTAAATCCCCAAAGGTTGTGAATTCTTCAGAAAATGCTTCATATTTGTTTAAAAGTGATGATTGTCATTCAAGTAATGGTGTAAACCAAGCTAATGTAATGTCTGATAATAGAATGCTGATGAATCCAACTTGGGCTGGTCCATCTAAATAATAATGAGGATGCAGTCGATTAACCAAGCACACCTAATTAATAAAACCTCAAAACTTTGAACTAATCCCATCAAACTTGTCAAGAAGACTAATTCAAGGCTCCTTTATTGGAATTTTGTTGTTGGAACATACCTTGATGATGTTGAAGCCTATTTGTTTTGGATATGCATGAAAAAGTCATGAAAAGATTGATTTTATTGTTGGACATGTTGAAGAATTACAAAAAATTCTTCCATGGATGTTACTATTTTTCTAAATGTAAACATATTCGTAAAGTTAAAAACAAAAACAAAAAATGAACAAAAGATGTAGGCCTGATGAAGGTAGTTTTTTCAAACTATCATAAGCACGAAAACAACCAAGTCTACAAGATATCCTAAACCAAAACAAAAGCAAGGACAGGCCCAATCCCAAATTCACATTATAAAACAATAAAAATAAGAACAAGTGCAAGGTAAAAATTTAACCGTATTTTATTGCAAGAATGAAACAAGAATAGAACACAAGAAAAATGTACCCATAACTAGTGTTAAACAAACAAAAGAAAATAGGAAATTATACCCCTATTTATACCTATTGGGCACTTGGATGCAATCACAATCCAATGAGCCAAAAAGGGCGTTAAACCACAAAGAAAAATAGTCAAAATTGGATAAATATTTATATTTTGTCATTTAAAGCCATGGCAATCATGGAAATTTTTTTTTTTTTCATTCATATGAATGTCAAGGAATTCAAACCAAAAATTCATTGATGAAATTTTAAGTTTAAGTTTTGATTTAAAACCTCTAAAAGTGAACAAAAATGCATTAAATAAAAGTCAATTTTGCAAAGGATTATCAAAAGGACTCATGTAATTAAACACATTTGATGGGGAAAAATTTGAGAGGATAAAGATCTATTAATCACATTTTTAAAAGCACTCATACCCTAAAATATGTGGAATTCTAAAACTTTAAAAATTCAAAAAACTTTTCAAAATTGATCCAGAATTTTAGAATTTCAAAAGTCCTTTGCCACACATAAATGGGTAAAATGTACATGATGTGTTAAGAAAAGTTGTAGTCTATTATACAAGAAAACATAAAAATGTAAAAAAAGAAAATTTGATTATGATTTGAAATTATTATGATTTTTAATGACGAAACACTGAATTTACAAAGAATCAAGACACTTTAAAAAATTCATATTTATTAAAGAATGGTGAAAAAAACATGTCATGTATTTGAACAACTATAAGCATTTATTATAACAAATTGTAAAAAAATTATTCCAAAATTCATTCATATGAAAAAAAAATTTGGGGAGAGGGACATACAATCTTTTTCTAAAATAGTCATTTTGGTTCATTGTATATCGTTTGCACCCACCTAATTCAAGGAAGTTTTTCAAAAAAACTTCGAACCTACATGTGCCCCATATTCACCCATGTGTGCCCATGTGTGACCCATGTGTACCCATGTGTGAACTATGAGTGAATTAAAACTCAACTAAGCTCGTGAACTAAAATTTAATTAAAAATGAATTAAGAATTAACTAAGAATTAATTCAAAATGAACTAAGAGTTAACTTGCAATGAACTAAAACTAAACTAGAACTTAATTAAAAATGAACTAACAGTTGATTAAAAATTAATTTAAAATGAACTAAGAGTTAACTAAAAAATAATTAAAAATGAACTAAGAGTTAACTAAGAATTAATTAAAAATGAATTAAGAGTTAACTTGCAATGAACTAAAACTTAATTAAAACTTCACTAAAAATGAACTAAGAGTTAAGTAAGAATTAATTAAAAATGAACTAAGAGTTAACTTGCAATGAACTGAAACTAAACTAAAACTTAACTAAAAATGAACTAAAAGTTAACTAAGAATTAATTAAAAATGAACTAAGAGTTAACTTGCAATGAACTAAAACTAAACTAGAACTTAACTAAAAATGAACTAAAAGTTAATTGAAAACGAACTAAAAGTTAATTAGAAGTGAATTAGAAATGAACTAAAATTTAACAAAAATGCACTAAAACTAAACTAGGGGTTAAGTACAAGTTCATAATTACAAGTCATGGATGAACATTCAAATGAATGAACTCCATGACATTGGCATTCGTGACAATTATTGCAAGTTGTAAAAACTCTTGAATAAACATTTTGTCACCATCACATATATCTTGTAATCCTACAAGTGATTATAGCATGCCCAATATCCAACCTTTGCTTGGAAGTCTACATTTTTTATTTACAAACATGTGTAAGTCCAAGTCTAATGGTCTTATGCAAGAGTGTTGTGAATATGGATATCGTGACATGTTGCAAATGAACAAATGAAGTCAAAATTAAGTTACTTTGATTGATCTTTTGAAGCTCACAAAAATAAATAAATTAGATGCATGAAATAATCCACAATTACAAACATCTTTGTATATGGTGACATTTTTATAAATGTCCAATCAATTTGTGCATTTGTTACTATCATGAAAGTGGTTGAAGTTGTATTAAACCATTTGTATGGGATTAATGACCTAAAAACGTTTATAAATGGCAATTCCATAGGCCATAACAAGTACAAATATTTGAATAACCACAACATTTGTTTATAAATCTTGTCTTAAATCCTATGAATAATCATGTAAGTTTTTGTGTTCAATATAAGTTGTAGCATCACATGTTGTCTAAGGTTTTCATTTACAATCACCTAAAAAAATAAAATGATTAAGTCTTCTTGTTTCATTTGAAACAATTAATTCCACTCTACCTTAGCTTGGATCTTGGTTATCCATATCATGAGGTCTTCATGTTTATTTTTTGGTTTAAACCAATTGATTGCCCTTATAAATTTGACCTTGGTTGGTGCCATTTTTGTTTAAGATCCTCGTTTGCATGCCATGTGTTCAATTTATGGCCTCAAACCAATAGGACTTATGTATTTCATTAGATTCTAGACCTTGGACCCTCATATCAAGTGTCATTCATTGTCATTCCTTTTTTAGCTATGATCACCATATATCTCTATGGAAGGAGAATATGAAACCCTCATGCCATTTGACAAGTCGCACATGATTTTACGATGATAAAAGAGGTCTTTTGTTGTGCAATTGAAACAATGAAAAAATCATGTGAACAATCTAAATTTAGCTAAGTATTATGACTAATATCTAATCTAATGTTTGGAATGGGAGATTACACACATTGGAACCATTTAAATTGTTGCAATTTAAAGCCATGGAATGCCATATAGTGGCAAGGCCATGTGGATCTCTTGATGACATGGAAGAATATTATTGTGTGTTAAAGAATATTCTTCCACATCAACAAGATTTGTCAAAAAAATACCCCTTGACATGAATGGAATATACTAAGAATATTTTATAGCACTCACACTTGCATTCATGGGCTCATGAAATAGCATCCCTAACCTTTGGGTATACATTTTGTTAGGGTATGTTGATTTTAGGAAAATAGGTTAGGGAAATAAATATACTTTATCCATACCCAACAAATATATCATTGCAAGAAAATATTTGCACAAACCTAGTTGTTAATTCTTATATTTTTTCTGGGTTTTGTCTATTGAATATCCTACAAGATGCAATTAATAAGAGATTTTTTGACAAAATCCAATACCATAGTGTAAGGGGGAATATTCTAAATACCTCCCAACAAACTTTATGCAATGCATTTTCAAGCTTGTTTTTTTGTGCCCTTTTGTGCCTTTTGCCAAGCTTGAGAACATGGCAATAAAGGCAATGAACCAAGTTCCCAAGCTTGAAAACAATGTAACCTTTGTGGTCACCTACCCTTGTGGTGATGATTGCCATTCCTCCAAAAAGAAAATGGACTTAATTTTTCATGTTGTATTTGCAAGTTCTTTACAAAACATAATCTTCATCAAAGTCTATTTCCAAAGTTCATAATCTTCATGGTAGTTTATGAAGCATGCCTTAGGAATTTGTGAGGTGCCATCCCAAATGTTAAGTTTTTAAGTAGAGGAAGGGTAGGGCCAAAGGCAATCCTTTGCTTTTGGGCAAAAGTAATTCGTGGGGTAACTTGGGCTACATGCTTCATTTTAATGTTCTTTATCAAAGGAATGCCATCTATTTATGTCTTCCCCCATTTTTAAAAAACATAATTTGAATATGCCATATAAGAGCCATTTGGAGCTACCTTACATATTTGTGAAACATTGTCTAGGGAAAACCAACATGAAGATTATACTTTCTAAAGTACTTGAAAATACAAAAGAAAAATTAGGTCAAGTTTTCAAGTTGCTTGAGGTTTTTGCTTTTTGAAACTTGCTTGCAGTACATAGTCCATATGACAATCCTATGTAAAAATTGTACATGTATAAACATGTTTGATCATTAAAGAGTCTAAATCAAATTTGTTGGGTGTCAAAACATCAAGTAAAAAAACATGTTTACTAAGAAATTATAGAATTTGTAACTCATTTGAAGTGTAGGGTAAGCATCAAGAATGAGGCCAATCTTGGGCCACACAAATGGAAGGGAAACTCACTAGATGTGTAGCCCACACAACTAGTGACATGGCAAATAGGGGCTTAATTGCACATCCAAAGACAATGCACATGGAATTTTAACCAAGCCTCCTAATGGCCCCCTCCTATGTCATGGATGACATTCCCATCACCATTACCAACATCATCATGGTGAAGTTCATCCATGAACATCCAATTTTCATTCATCATTGTCCATTTTTAATCCATAATGGATGAATTTCATTCATTATTGTGCATTTTTCATCCATAACATGTTATTAATTTGTAGTTAATTTATAATTTAGAAAGGTTGCTTGGATGGTGGGCATATGAAAACCTCCCTAGAAACTTTGTTGAGTTAGGTGCCCAAAAACGTATAAATAAAAGTAAAACCCCCATTACCTTCAATTCATTCAACATTAGTTTGAAGTATGATCTTGCACCATAGCCTTGTTATGTTCTTTTCATGTTTATGTTCTAATATTTTGTTACAATAAAGTTTTATTTAAACCTATGTCTTGCACATTTTGTGTTCTTGTATTTGATTTTCATGTTTTGTGTTTCAACTTAAATTTAATTTTGTCATAGTTTGTTTTGATCTTTGTGTATTTTGGAACTCCTTTTGGCTTTGTAGTTTTTGTGCTTGTGACATGCTACTATTCATTTTGTTGTTTTTGGGGTTGTTTTTGGTTATTGGGAGGGGTGGGTGTTATTACCTGATAAGGTTGTAATTCCTAAATCTCATTCATTTGGACCATTAAATTGAATTTAAATTTATATATATATTACTCTGTCTCACTTTTTATTTCTAAGAAATTTTTTGAGAGTTGTGCCATTCCTTAAAATATACCTTGGTGAACCAAAACACAACACAAATTTGTAATTTTTTTGGGAGGGGTATAATATATTTGACAATATTCACCATCACAACAATGCATTCATAATTGGTATTTGGTTATGTTTCTTCATTCTAGTTTATAAACATTAAACCTTCACAATGCAAAGGGCACAAGAAGTTATGCTACTAGAACCTTCATTGATACAAATGTTTTTTTTTGGCTTGTTTATATTTGTTATAGGGAATCATGTCCTCAAAGGATGTAATGGAAAGAGCCAAGGGTTGAAACACATTTTGACATTGTAGAGGAGGTTGTTTGGCACATTACATTACAAAAATGTTGGATAGAAAATATTTGCATGTTGATATATTTTTAATATATTTTGGAACAATTGCACCCATTCCTAAAACACATGTTAAAGTTCTTATGCAAACTCCTTTACTAATTTCAAATGTAGTGAAGATTGTGTTCTATAGATTGGCACATAGGATTCTTGCTAATCAAATGGTAGATTTGTACAATTTTGGAACATCAACAATTTGGAAATACATAGCTATGTTATGTGAAGTACTTGCCATCCATGACAAATTATTTGGCAATTATATATCCACATTCATAACACAAATAATGTGTGATCAATTATGGAATTTTTTAAAGATATCACTAGATTGCAATATATATAGTAGGTTTTATAGATGGAAGGCACATTCCTTTGTTTGAAAAACCATACAAGAAAGTCATGGTATTAGCTATAGATTTTTATGATAGAAAAAAATTCCATACTATTGTTCTATGTGGGGGTATGCGATTGTAATAAATGTTTTCGCATCACAAACTAAAGGAATTGCTAAAGATATTTAATTTAAATTAAATAGTTTATGTAGGGAACTAAGGTCCTCAATTTTTTTGAAAATTTTGACAAAGCATGTAGTTGATGTTGGTGGATTATAAGTATATCCTTACTTGCTAGAAGATGTAATTTACCCATTACAAACATATTGGATGAAAATTTTCAAGGATAGATGTGACCTTGATAAAGTGTGGTTTGACAATTCAATGAACTATGGTCGTGTGCTCATTTAAAATTCTTTTGGGAGTTTGAATAACCAATGTCATATTTTGAAGAATTTTGACTCTAGATTGATAGAGGTGAGAAGATCATTATGACATGTATTTTTCACAAATTTTGGTAATTAATGGACATGCTTGAGCTTGTGGTGCATGATGTTCATCAAAGAGGAGATCCCTTTGTGGGCTTTTCTTGGCAAATGGGTTCTTGTTTACAAAGAAAGGGATGTGGCAAACGAGGTGGGTGAAATGGTATGCAATGCGCTATTTGCATCATGGTTGGAGCATAACCCAATTGCCTAGTAGTTTGTTATATTACATGTAGCATTAGATACAATGCTTCATGATTGTTGTGCTTATTTGGAAATAAAAAGGCTACTTTGTAACGTGCCTAAAAATACAAAAGAAAAGTCACGCGAAGTTTTCAAGTTGTTTGAGGATTTTGCTTTTTGGAGCTTGGTTGCATTATAAAATTTGTATGACACTCCTATAGAGAAACTGCACACATACAAGCATTTTTTTTATCATTGAAAAGCCTAAATTAAATTTGTTGGGTGTTCAAACATCAAGTAGAGAGATAGGTTTAGTAAGAGATTAGACCCTTTGCAACTCATGTGGAGTGTAGGGTAAGTACTGAGGGAGAACCTGGTTGTTTTGGGAATGAGGCCCTGGT
>Ga0209611_10006499_pt1 | contig 19130 bp, 16 predicted proteins | sample S1TSphgellanicum_3_FD_187693 | JGI IMG/M metagenome (GOLD analysis project Ga0209611, IMG submission 187693) | Host-associated microbial communities from peat moss isolated from Minnesota, USA - S1T2_Fc - Sphagnum magellanicum MG (SPAdes) (version 2) | ecosystem: Host-associated > Plants > Peat... | reverse complement strand
CCCCCCCCGGATTTGAAAGGGAAAATAAGTAGGGTAATAAGTTCACAATTGGGCCAACGGCAGATGCTAGACTATTGTGAGATGAATGAAAAGAGGTAATGCTTTTCCATCCACGTGACATGGCTCCAGTCATTCATTTCCGTTGAAGACAAAAGCATGCGTCCCTTTGGACCTTGCGTGTCATGAATGCTCGCGTCCGTTGTCGTGTGCTGCCCGACCCCCGCGGCCTGCCGGTGGGTGCATGTGCTCCGCCCCCGCCGGACAGGGCCAATTGAATCACAATGCCGTTCATGATGCTGATGATGATGAGACGGGGAAAACAAAAGAGAGAGGAGTTGCCGGATCGGCCAGCCCCAATTTTTTTTTTTGGCAACGGTCCTTGGATGTTGATCAACTTTCGACCGTTTTGATGATATGTCAAGCAGCACTAGCAGCACAACATCAAGTGTGTATAGGAATAGCGAGTACCGTTGGGGCCAGAGAGCCGTTGCACATTTGCCGCAACAACCTGCCTGCCTGCCTGCCTGCCTTCCTTCCTTCCTTGCTGCATATGTCCACGCCTTCTGGTCGCTGCATTTTGTATGGTTGCTAGTTTTGTTGTTGTCGTCTGGAGTGGAGTTGTGGTGTGCTTTTGCGTCGTGGGTGGGTTTTGTTTGTCTGAAAAGAAGTTTGAGAGTAGAGTGTGTAGTCGTCGCTGTTTTGTAGGCTGTTGTGCGTTTCGGGCTCATCAGATCAACAACAAAACTTCCAAGATTCTGGGTGCTTTTGTCGTTGCTGCATTGGCAATCCAAGCTCATGTGGTGATTCTGTTGCCCCCTATAGCATTGGCTTCCGTTTCCAATTCCTTTGGTTCTTGGGTGCCAATGCTGGAGGGTGGGTTGGTGGGTGATTGGTCTTCTGTTGGACTCAGTTGTGCGCGTAGGTGAAAAAAAGGAAAGGGGTTTTTGTTGGTTTTCGTGACTACATTTTCCCTTCCCCTTCTCTAAGGGGCTTCTCAAGCTCTGCTTGCTCAACAGTTCTCTTGGGAATCACCATGCTTGTTACGAGGGTGAGTAGCATGACATTCGTGGCATTGCTAATCTCTGCACTGGTTTTAAAGCAATCCGGTTTTGAGTTTGGTTTTTCAGATATACAAAGAAATGAACAAGAGGTTTGATGGTGGGTTATTGTGTGTACACCGGTGGATGCAACAGCAACAAACAGCATTCGCTGATGAGAACAGGCGTGGGGAGCATCATGGCAGCAAGCCCGCTCCTCCCTCCAAAGGTTAGAAGAAACAACAATCTCCAAAGCCCTCTTGTGGGTTTTCTGATGGTTTCCAGCATAGGCTTTGCTTAGTCTTCGAGGTTTTGTCCTGCTTCCTTGAACAAGATCTCAACCATATGCATCGAGATGGAGATGGAAATCTTGTTGATGGAGGAGAGATGAACTGTGGAGGAATAGAGAACTTGATTTCCATGCTTTTTTATGATTGGGGAGAGGGATGGCGTGCGAGAGTGCAGCTGCAACAGCAGGTACAGGGAGGCAACACCACAACAGCAGCAGCAGCCACAATGTGGCAAGGGCAGTGCAGGCTAGCAATCGAAGAGCATTGGGAGACATTGGCAACCTTGTGGGTGCAATGTCTGTGCGGTGTAATGTGAGCAAGGAAAGTGTTCAAGAGTAAGTTCCTTATTTTGAACAAAGTTTCTTCTGAAAACATTTATACGCATCATGATCATGGGTGCACCTGAGACATAGGGAAAGAAGAAGGCTATGATTGAAGTAAGAACAGTGTATTGGATTGAGCAAGAAGAAGGCTCTGGGATCAACAACTAAAGTTTTTATACTTATAGCTGAAATGCTGAATTGTTGTTGAGGATAGGAATGCAATTGTGAAGCAAGTTGCACCAAATGAGAATCGGGCTGTCACATGGTATGAAAATTCAGACCCCTGTTTTCAGATCTGCACTCAAAAACCATGCAAATGTAATGGATTCTTCTGCTTACACTTTCTAACCAAGGCTTGCCTGGAATGCTGCAGGAGGTATGGAGGTGCTCCACTCAACAGCCAGAATTCAACAAAACCACTTGCACCCATGGTATAAAATCACACATTCTTGTACATTGTAGCATTCAGATTGTCCACCGCCTCCCAACAAGGTTCCCTGTCAGTCCTATGAAAGGTTTCAGTGCTGAGACGAACTTTTGCAATTCAAATGTGTGTTTCTTGGCTCAGGCAGCAAAGGGGGAAGTCCAGGCTGAAGTGAAATTGGAGGGTGTTGCATCCTGGGGTGCTAAGCAAAGACGCACTGTTGCATCTGCTAAGCCACGGGACATTGCAGTCTCGAGTGCAGCAGTGCCACTTCATGATGCCCACTCTACTACATCTGGACAGGCAAGGTCATCAGCAGCTCATAAGCCAGGACAAGCTGCAGGCCCCTCCCGCCTCAAGACACATGCACGTTTAGCTGCTGTCAAGAAGGAGGACCAGACCCTTACAGCCTTGTTGACAGTCCGCAGTGCAGTATGTATTCCCAAATGCCTTTCTGAATGCTTTCTTAATCACTATGTTTTAGTGCTAGCCTTCTATGGTAGTATATCCTGAGCACAACCTGTAAATCAAAATTCAAGAAGAAGAAGTTTCATAGCTGTTTTCTCAACATTAATGTGTGCAGGCAGCATGTGGTGGAATTGATGCTGAGATGCAGGAGGCAGAGGTGCCAGTCTCCAACATTGATCAGCATGACATTGGCAACCAGCTTGCTGTTGTGGACTATGTTGAGGACATTTACACCTTCTACCACAAAACCGAGGTCAGTTCAAGTGGTAGGTTTGGCAGATTTCTTGATGGTTTAATGCTTTTAATGTGATAAGTGTTCTCAGAGCTTGATAACTGCTCTGCTCACTTTCATTTGTTCTTGATTGGTATTGACAAAATGCACTGCACCTGAGGTCCAGGTGCAGAGCTGTGTGCCAGCTGACTATATGACTCGGCAGGCAGATATCAATGAGAAAATGCGTGCCATCCTTATTGACTGGCTCATTGAGGTACATAGTACATGCAGTCTTTGCCATTTGGTTACAGATTCACATCTTTTGAAGCGTAAATTGTCTCATACTAGCACCTCTAGTCCCTGCAGCCTAAGTTAGTAGTAATAATGGAAGTTTCTGTGCAGGTCCATTTGAAGTTCAAGCTGATGATGGAGACTTTGTATCTGACAACAAATCTGATTGATCGATATCTGAGTGTACGAAGTGTGTCCCGCAAGAATCTGCAGCTGGTGGGTGTGACAGCACTGCTACTGGCTGCTAAGTATGAGGAAATATGGGCGCCTGAGGTACATGACTTTATATATATTTCCGACAATGCGTACACACGTGAGCAAATACTGAACATGGAGAAATCCATGTTGAACACTCTGCAGTTCAATTTGACAGTTCCAACCCCATATGTATTTGTGGCACGTTGCCTCAAAGCTGCTGCTGCTGACAAAGAGGTACCGGTTCAATTTCTGTTTCCCTGTCCTTGTGAAACTGTGTCCTGTTTACCTACAAGGCCTAGAAAGAGCAACTACTGATGTGAAAAGTTTTATGTGATCTGGTAGTTTTGATACTGGCTCTTTCTGATGCAGGAGAAGGCTGTTGCAACAGAGTTAGAGATGGTGTCATGGTATTTGGTAGAACTCTGCCTCACAGAATACAGCATGGTCAAGTTTTGTCCCTCACACTTGGCAGCAGCAGCTGTGTACACAGCTCAGAACACTCTTGCAAGAAAACCTTGCTGGGGTCCTGCGCTGCAACAACACTCTGGTTACTCTGAAGCCCAACTCATGTATGCTCACGCATCTCTCCACTCCTCTCCTTTGTTTGGTGCATTTCACCAAAGTTCTTTGTTTTGAAGTTCATAACCTGTAGTAACATTGCACATTCTGGCCTTAATGTACCCTGCACCTCCATGTTACAGGGACTGTGCAACAATGATGGTAGCTTTCCAAAGCAAGGCAGGTACAGGGAGCTTGACAGTAGTACACAAAAAATACTCAAACACCAGGTTTCTGTCTGTTGCCAAACTTACGCCTCCCACTTTGTCAAACACAGTGAAGACAGTGAGTCCCAGCAGCAGCAGCATCAGCAGCAGCTGATCACCATGCAATTTCCCTTCACTTACTCACTGTTGTTTCCCTTCACTACCGAATCATTCTTTGTGGATCGTACTTCGATGCCGAAAAATCCGAAGTGTGGTGGCCTTGCCTAAAAAAGCCAGACCCAACAACCAATGTCAAAAACACTATTGACATTGGTCCAACTAGTCCTGTTATGATTGAGTCATGCTCCACTTTTAATGAGAGTTGAGTGATAATTGAGCAAGCACAAGCTGTCGAGAGCTCAGGTAGTTGAAATGGGAAAGAGAAAATTGCCAAACTTGGGAAGAAAAACTCTTGCTTAGTGTACAATACAATTGCAACAGATATTTGAGACCATTATTATTAGCACATAAATTGCACAACATTGACCAACTTTATTTGATCAACTATTTTCCATTCTAGTGTGTTTTCTTTTGAACAACAGAATTGACCTTATTGTCTTCAACTCAGAAATTCAGTTATTTATTTCCTATTATTGCGCATCAATTCCCATTGAAGGTTTTGCCCCAAGACGAGCATAATGGGCCCTGTCAGTGCAGTTTAAATGAAAATTGGATCTGATGTACATGATAGAAGGTGTAGTAGCATTTCCCCATTAAATCTGACTATCACTTTCACTGTTGTATGTCTGTAATGACCATTGCCCTCCCAAACAATGGGCTTCCTCCCTCTGCTCCTAGATACACCCAAAAGCCCTCCACAGCCCAAAAACATGCACATTCTTGTGTGCAATTTTCTAACCAACAGTCAAAAAATATTGAGTTTAGGACAGTTATTGTCTCTTTCAGTGAATTAAAAAATTTAGAAATTGTATTTTCCATAAGAACGTGGGAGTTAAACCGACTTGGATCAGCACCATATTCTGATGGGTGTTTTTACAAATAGTTCAATGTGCCAATAGCAAAGCAACCCACAAAGTACACATTTATAACCGAAAAACACTTATTCAAAGAGTGTGCAACAAGAACTTCTTACCTGCTCAAAAAGACTGGGAACAGAAATATGTTGGCAAAATCTGCCATAATATGTTATACAAAAAAATGCTGGAAATTGTACAAAGTGGAATAATGGACAGGTATAGAATGTTGAAACTTGAGTGTACAAGACCTGGAATTTTCTGTGTCGAAGGACCGAAAAATGCAGCTCAAATTGGTGCATAGCAATTTAAACCATATATGATCCAACCTGTCCTGAATTTTTTTTCTGTGCATGTAGCCTCTTGAGATGTTGCACCATCTGTAGGTACCAACCCTTTGTCCATGTCTCTTTCCATCATCCGCTTGCCCCATGTCACTGGGCATTACTGTGGTCACTTTCTCTCGGTACCTATCTGTGTGTTTATAGTGTTTGAGCTCCATGAAGGACATACTGTGGCTGACATGATTAGATCTCCACTAAATCTCGCTCTCTATGTCTGTGTCACTGTCTTGCTCCCATTCTTCCTCAATGATTGGAAGCCAGGCCAAATTCATGTAAGGAGTGAGCTCAAAAGGTGATTGAAAACCAAACATGGTGGGGAAGTTGAGTGCATCCACCCAAGAAGTCAGCTCTTGAGAGCATCTGTTGCTGCTGTATTGCTCTTGTGAATGTCGTCTGTACCTTTGAGTTTGTCTAGCTGAAACTCTTTTGGTGCCTTGTATATTGATTCCTGCCAAATCTGCACACTCCTGGTGGCGGAAGCAATGCACTAAGTGATCGCTAACCAGGCCTGCTGCTTGCATAACAGAGTACATAACGGTAGGACCCACAAACTGGAAACCTCGTTGTACTAGCTCTTTGCTAATTGCCTCTGACTTGGGAGTTTTGACTGGTACTTGCTTCTGCAATTTGTAATGACTCACACTTGGCTTGTTGTTCACAAAGCCCCATAGAAATATGCTGAAGGAACCATACTCGTCCACTATCTGCACTGACAAGCACCAGTTCATCCATTCCAAAATCCCCATAGGCTCTAAGTGCTGCATGTTCATGGTTGCAAACACAAGACATGAAGATATTGATAAAAAAAGTCAGCTATGAAAAGTTAAGACTTCTTTACCTCTAGTACTCTTTTGGCATTCTCAACAGCTCCCCGCATTTTGGTCTCTGGAATTAAGATGGAACTATCTGACTTCAGGGTTGCAATCTTCTCCTCATCATACTTTGCTACCAGAGCTGGATCAAAGTTGTCAAATCCGGCCCTGTAATACCATGCATACCGATATGAGCTACCGCAAAGACACTAGATACCATGTGCTCATCAATTGCGTTATTCTTGCATTGTGCAAGAAGGAACTTGACAGGCTATCTCTGGAATTACTGGAACAATATCCAGTGGTAGCAATGCTGTACTCTCACATGATCAAAAGTGTACTCTCACACAATCAAAAGTGGCAGTTTTCTTAACCTGAACTTCTCTCGAAGGGTGAGAATTCTGGGTTGGCTCAACTCAGCCTGTGCACCTTGAAGCACCAACAATTCAAAGAGCAACCTATAGCATAAATCCCCAACACCCTGAACAGTGAGAACTTATTGGATAAATCCTCTAATGGAAGTTGCCAAACCTGAACTGCACAGCTGTAATGGGAAAATCACTCAAAATTCAATTCCCCCCCAAAAAGAAGAAAAGAACCCTTTTTCCATTGTGATGAAACAAGCTCTTATGGGCTGATGAGTTGGAGAGGACATCGCTACTTACTTGTCATCATGGACAGGAACACCCCACTCCTCATCATGATAAGCAACGTAAGCCTCATCTGAACTCCATGCCAATTCACATATGATTCCAAAGCAAAAACAGAGTTGTGTAAGAGAAGAAGGAATTTGAGGTGACAATTTGGGGTGCACAGGTTGGGGGGGGACCATGGGTTTGCACAGTCAAAAAGGGGGGAGTGGGGGGGACCCAAAATAGCGAAACCCCAATAAGAATAGTTCAGCTGCAAGGACTTGTGGTAGATACCCTTTCTAAAGTAATGCAAGTTAAGTAGTGTGCATATCATGGACTAGGTGGATGGCCTGCTCCAGTCTTTAGTAGTCAGGCTAAAGGTAACTACTTGGCACCAATCCATAGCCAAGCTCCAGGTTTTGTAGGTAGGTTTGCAATTCCCAAGAAGAAGAAGAAGATAAACAAGTGGCTCATTGCATACTAGCTCTGCCCTTTAAATGAAATTGATAAGGATGATACTAAATTGGAAACACATGGCGGTTAGCATGGTGAAGCCCAAGTGGATCCTTCAGTGATGCCTGCAATGTTTCTACAGTGGACTCCACATGACAAGAATGTAGGGATACCAAACTTTTGGCCCTGTTTCTGTGTGCATCACAATGTCACTACCCTGAAGGCTCTGAGCCAATGAATAATACCAACATGTCCATTGGCATCATGGTCAAGTTTGCTTGTAATCAGCCAAGTAAAAGAGTGCAATTCTTTCCTGCAAGGACACTTTGGAGCAGCTACAAACATGTGTGACAATTCTTTTCCTTTGTTAGTTGAATTGCATGCTTCATGAATGTTTGCACATCTGCAAAGATTGCAATTTGAGAAGAATGAACTAGTAAGCATGCAGGTAGGTAGGTAGGCAGGTAGGTACATAGCACTACAAGAGAATGTGGTTTTTCTCACACAAAAAGGCCGTGACTCATGGCACATGTGAAGTAAACCGTGTGGTTTCCTCCATTACAATGTACAATATGTGGGGTTTATTGTGGCATATATTACATCAAATTACACTTTGACATTAAGTTATAACACATTAAGCCACGACCTTTGTGTGAGGAAAACCACATTCTCTTGTGGCATAGTGTAGGTAGGTGGGTGGATGGTGGGTTTCTAATTTGATGCTGATGCACAGAGATACAGAGCTACTACGTACCACTCTGCGAAGTGATCCAGCCACACCGTTTCTTTGCATCCCATGTGGACTGTGGTACACGCGGAAGTAGCTCCGGTACTATGCAGCTGCTGGCTTTCACCAAACATGGGTTCCGGCCATAACCAGAAATTCGAACCTTTCTCTGCGCATGAAATTCCTGCAACGCTGTCTTGTGTGGGACTGGATAGCTCCCCGACACTGAAGACATCGCCTCAGAACTCCTCCGTCGTCGCTGCTGCCGCTCCCCCCCATGGCCAGAGCTAGTAGCTGCCTTGGGGTATACGCTGGGACCATCGCCAGAGCTAGTTGCCGCCTTGGGGTATACGCTGGGACACTCATCACGAGAAAGTTTGGTGCTGCTGTTGCTCTTTGTCAGTGTGGGAGAGCGCACCTTGGAAACCACGGCAGGCGTAAATAACAATGTAGGTAAATTGGGTGCGGAGCTGCCTGAGCGACTAGTCTTGGAGGGATTTTCTTCCGCGCTGTGGTAGGTGCTTGGGTTGGTTGGAGAAGAAAGTTTTGAGGCCCTAATAGGAAGAGAAGACAGGGGCTGCTGCACAGGAGCATTGCTGGTCGGCGGAGTTTTCGCTTGCTGGACTAGAGAACATGATAGAGGAGGAGGCGATGGAACTTGAGCCTTCTTGGGTGGGGAGCAAAGCTTCTTGATAGACGTCGACGACACGGAAGCTGGTAGACGGTTAGGTGTCTTACTTCGACCTCCTCCTTTCTGTGCGTTTTTTGCGCTACCCGACACCACTGGGGTATTGACGGGCCTCTCTCTTGGGCCTGCAGATACAGACCTTAAGCTGCTCTCTTTCTGCTGGGCAGGAGAGACGGAGGTCACCTTGGCAGGAATTCTGGAGGGAGTTTGGCTCCGGTGTTTGAGACGTCCGTGATCCATCTCTACCACCACCACCATAGCTGTGGGATTATACGCACAACTTTCTTCTTCCTGGAAATGCTCGGCTGGTCAGACTGCCAGTTGCTCCCTGATATCTTCACAGCACAGTGCAATGCAATATTGCAACGTCATGAGTATAAGCTTCCAGCTTCGCCCTCACAACAGCTTCTCTTGCAGACTTTCCAGCGACAGCCTCCTCTGCAATAGTTAGTGGTAGTATCAACACGCAGCTGCAAGCAGCAAATCAACCTAGTCCTCACCTACAAATGCCACAACAAATGTACAGAAGAAACCTAGATAACATCTAGCTCCTGACAGATTTGTTGTTGCTTTCAGCTCACATCAAAGAAAAGCCCAAGCTTGCTCAAAACGTCCCACCAACAGCAAGCTAAACTAAAGCTTCTATCTAGTCCCAGATTCAGTTCTTGCAGCTGATCACATCACAAAAAACCCAGGTGCGAAAATCTCTCCCAGGCCACTCCCAACCCCTCCACCCCATATTATCCCTCCGCCCACAACTGGTAAGCAAAAACAAACAAGCTACTTCATTCTCTGTTAGCTACTGCCAGATTTGTTTCCTTTCTTTCCAGCTCACAGCAAGCAAACGTGACATCTGCCACACATCTTGTTCCCCCAGCAATTTTCTAAAGCGAAAAAAAACACTCAGTTAACTTCACATTGTCACCACCATTCTCACACGAAGCTGCTGAACTACTACAACATTCTTCCACAAATCCTGCCCCTCACGATCCTCCCTTGGATCTCTCTCTCTCTCTCTCTCACGCACGAAAGATAGTTTGTGAAGTTCGCAGACGCGCTTTGCGGCCGCTCTCGCGCTGACACAAAGCACAAACGCACATGGATGAAGAACAGCGTGGTAGACGAAAAAGTTCGACTATTCATCCACATGAACTTCACATTTGTATGCGTCCATGTGGATGAGAGTATCACAAACGCGCATGGATGAAGAAACAGCACTGTGGATGACAAATTTCGACGAATAATCCGCGTGGAGTTAACATTTGTATACATCCAAGTCGATCACAAAAGCACATGGATGAAGAAAAATTTCTTGTGGATGAAATAGTTCGACGAATCATCTGCTTGGACTTTACATTTGTATGCATCCATGTGGATGAGAGAATCACAAATGCCTATGGATGAAGAAATTGTGTTGCGGACGAAATAGTTCGACGAATCATCCACATGGAGTTACATTTTATGCATCCATGTGCATGAGAGAATCACAAACGCACATGGATGAAGAAATATCGTGATGGATGAAAAAATGACGAGTTATCCATTTGTATGCATCCATGTGGATGAGAGAATCACGAATCCATATGGATGAAGAAACAGCATTGTGGACGAAATAGTTCGACGAATCATCGACATGGAGTTGCATTTGTATGCATCCATGTGGATGAGAGAATCACAAACCCACATGGATGAAGAAACAGCGTTGTGGACGAAATAGTTCGACAAATCATCGACATGGACTTTACATTCGCATACATCCATGCGGATGGTGATTCTGGCTCTCGATCCAGCGTCCCCTGGATGACATAAAAAGAGCTTCCTAGCAAATGAGAAGAGTCATCTGTTAATATATCATCCATGTGAACGTGCTCTCCTCTATATAAAGACAGACCTTCCTTCTCTCTCTCACAGTTTATCTTCACTCTCCAGGTTATCGCCTTTCCTTCGTTGGCTTTGCCTACCAAGGCAAGGATATTGTGTTTAGATTCATTATAGAGTATAGTAGCTTAAGGGATTTTGGCCCCTACTAGGTAATAATAATAGGTCTATTTTTATATGAGGATTTTTGAAAGATGATATTTTGGCTTGTGTTGAAAGTTGAGATTAGTTACAGAGTTATAATATCTTGAAGGATTTTGGTTTCTTTTAGAGGATTTTTTGAAGATTATATTTTGGCATTGTGAAGTATTTGAGTTTCCATAATTCTTCTTTTACCTTAAGATACTTTTTAATGTAAATGGCAAGGCCACAGTGTGACACACCCCTTGTTAAGTACTCATTGTACTCTCTTGTTAAAGCACCACATGAGTGCAAATATGTTTAGTTCAGGATATGAGAGCAGGAGTGCAAGAAATTATGTGCTCTGAGATGTTTCTATCTCCAAGGATAACTTGGTGGGAAGAATTAATTGGCTGCACCTTGTATTGAAATGTATGTCTCTCATATGAGAATGTCCAGTACTGAGCTTTACTTTTGACTGGTTGTTTGGTTCAGACCGGAAATACTGAACTGGATGTAAAGGTCGTTTAGATATGGAGCTCCACTTAATGTCAGTGGTTGCAAATGTAATGATTTTCAGGCAAGAGGGCCTGTGCCCACATCACAGGGTGGGAGTTTGAAATCTCTGAAGCAAGCTACACCATCAACTCTGCAGGTTGTTGGAGACAATGATGCAGGCATGCTGATCTTATATCTCATTTTTCAGCTTCAGGTGTAGAAAATGGTTTTCTTGAGGTGCAGGATGTTGTGCATGCTGTTAACATATTCTCTATGGGTGTAGATAAGATCTAGTCAGTTTGATTTGCTTCAGGCTGTTTGAAGCAACCTTTGGCTTGTACTTCTGAATAGTCACACATGACAACACATTTCCAGATGTTAACTTGAGCACTGGACAGCTAATTGGGTAGGGTGTTCCAGGCTATCTTATAAAGAAGTGCAGAAAAAGTTCCTGGGCCAAAAGATGGTTTGTTCCCAATGAGAAAACCAACAAGGTATATTCTGAACACCTATCAGGATCCAGTTTGCATGATCAACTGCTAATTCTTTTTGTTTGGGTTCATGGGTTTCAGCAGAAGATGTTTATCTATTTCTTTTGATTGCATTAGTCTTTGAATCCATTTGCCTTGGTAGTAGATTGAAATGAAAAAGATTAGCCCATGGAACCTGTTTTCAATTTTTCCTGGAGTTTGCATACACCAAAACACCAGAGGAATGGAACTTCTGTGGTGTCACAAACTTAGAGGTGAATGATTTTCATGCAGACTTGCTGTTGCTTCAGTTCTGGCAGGGTAACTGGTAACTGTTGATTTTCTCATGCAACAGATGTGATTATTTGGCTATGGGTGCTGCAGTATGCTTTGAAGGAATAGAGCTTTAGTTTGACTCTTTGATTTGCATTGCAATTGATTGTTATAGCTTGTGTTTGCTGAATCTTGCACTAATAGGTGACTGTATGGCAAGACAAATACTGTGTAACAATGTTTCTTCCACCAAGATGAACCTTACTCGTTGTGGATGCTTGTAGAAGTGTACAATAGAAGATGGAGCTGATGATGAAGCCACAAAAAGTTACCACAAAAGTATTGACAAAGGATAAAGCTTCATCAGATAGGCAGAACAATAGTGATGGGGGTCTTGTGTTCAAAATCAGTCAAAAAGTTGCATATAAGACTGAAAGGTAATTGTACCTTGTATGTGCCACTGCCTCCATTTTGCAGATGCACCTTTTCTTATTGATGATTGAAATCAGATTCTTAAATCTCCATATGCTGCAGGACTGGCTGACCCTACTGTTCTCATCTTGTCATTTGGGTGGGTGATTATATACTTATCAACACATACTGCTGGGAGCTGATGAAGGTAGTGGATAGTTGTTGCAGCTTTTCACTGCTATTTGTGATGAAGGTGATGGTTTGGCACTTTGTGGGCAACTCTCCTTAGATTATGACTGCACCCATTCTCATGTTAACTTCAAATGGTTGTTGTGGAAATTTTCTGCAATTTCATAGATATGTTATCACGTTATCTACCCTCCTTTGTAGTCTTGGCCTTTTGATTCATTTATACTTGTTTGGCTGGCAGGACACTACTGGATTGTGTTGAAGGCCGAAACTATGGCTGAGAAGTTGGAATGGATGTCAAAGCTTAGATGGTGTATTGAGTTGACAAAAGGATCTTCTATTGAAGGTGGCTCTGGGCCAGTCTTTGACTCCAGCAGATGCTTCAATCCTTTAGAGATTCCAATGGTATGTCCTAACTTTGAATTGGCTAGCAACATCATCCTGTGAGAGTTGGTTGCTCAACAAAGATTATCATGTCCATATCTTGATCCAATGACCTTTGTGAAGAGTTCTGTGAAAAAAAATCTTTTCCATTTGTGCGATGTGTTGGCACATCATATACAATGTTTTGAAGCCTGCTCATATCTGTTGTGATTGTTTGCAACAAGATGTGTAGTAAACAAAGGCATCTACAATTTCTTCACAAATGCAGGGGTGGTGTGTTGCAGGAAGTGACCACAGGTTTAATGAAGAGGATCTAAACCTGATGGTTCAAAAAGTTTGTGTTCAACACTCTTGCTGCCAATATTCCAAAAGTGGGTATCAATATGTTCCTTGTTTGGGAACTTCAAGGTGGTGTGAGATGGAGGGAGCTGATTTAGTGAGCAGTGCAGCAACGTCTCCATTGCATTCAATCAATGATTAAGAGCCTTTAAGTGCTTTAAAAGGAAACACTGGAAATTTATGAAAGAAAACATTTTTGCAATGTAGTGTCCTGTGCAAGTACTATTCCAGACCTTCACAACCCTGGATCTGTGGTGGCCTCATTTCTGTCAATAGCACTGGCATTGTGAGAAATACCAACCTTCAATGCAAGTTCTTTAAGATCATTGGATGGAATTGATGGATGATGAATGATGCAACAAGGAGCTTCAATGTTGAATTGTCTTACCAGGTAGATAACTTTACAGGAAGCTTGAGCAAGTGGGTTTTGTGACATATGTGACCCTTTATGCTCCAAGTTTGTTTGTTTGTTTTTGTTTGGTGATATCATTATAAGTTTGAAGACAGGATATCTCTTCCTGAAGAACCAGTAGCTCCAGTTGCAAACCTCTTAGAGGACACTTAAATCAAAGGTTTTTAATAGTGACCGTTGGACTAGTAGAACCTTAAATTTGAGGATGGTGTTGGATGTGATATTCAGGGCATACTTGACATTAGTTGCCTTAGTGTTAAAGACCTTGTGGTACTTGCTTTTGCTTGGTTAGCCATCTGGAAAATATTGTGCCAGGTCCAGGCAATTACATGAGTGAGCAGCAGTTGAATCTATGTATCTTGTAGCAAGAATAATTACCTGAAGAATTGAATATGGGGAGAACTTAATGCTTCCCTTCAATCTAATGCCCCATCTATCTCTTGCACCAATCAGAAGGCCCATTTGCCAAAGTGGAATTATCTCATAGAATACTAATTTTATACTGTTTGAACATCATCTCATGCATAGACAATATCCATAGTGATAAAATGTTTGAAGGATTTACTTTATTGTTAGGGTAGCTAGGCTAGTCACCTAACACATAAGAAATTTAAAAGAATTCATTCACTAGGAGTGATTTTTGGGGGGCATGGGATCTAAAGAGAACTTGTGCCTCACCTATGGGCATATCCATGGTTACAAAAATCAAGCAATTTGGTAGAGAGATGTGAAAGTTATGCCTTTTCAAACAAAGGGGGTCCATTGATTGGAAAAATTCAAGCAAATATTTGTTCTCCCTCTAAACATATGCTTTTAACCCTGCTAGTACACATTCAACATTTGACAAGTAGACACGATTAACCGTTGGCAAAATATAATCCAATGAAAATCAGTTCATTTCTTTATTTAAAAATGTTCATCCTCCATCAATAGATGTATCACTATCACAAAAAGTTGAAGAAAATTTATGGCCATGGGCAAAGACTTGTTTGTCTAACCTTAAAATCTCAAACATTGTCATGCTTCTAACATCTTAGGTTTGTGCTCTTGCTAGTGTAGGGCAATCTCATGTTGGCAACCTTGCATCACCTTCTCTTGTGTCAGTGATCATGGTTCTTGTTTTATTCGTCTTGATCATGGTCATTGTTTTTTTTTGTGCTCCTAATTGTGGTTGTCACCTTCTCTTGTGTTCATGATCATGGTCCTTCCATTATCTATCTTGATCGCGGTCATTTTTTTTTTGGGTGCTCTTGATTGTGGTTGTCATCTTTTCTTGTGTTCTTGATCATGGTTATTGTTGTTTTTGTCTTGATTAGGGTTGTCGCCTTCTTTTGTGTTCCTTGTGGTGATTGTCATCTTTTCTTATGTTCTAAATATGGTCATCATTTTTTTCATCCTAATCATAGTTGTTGTTTTTTATGCTTTTGATTGTGATTGTTGCCTTTTCTTGTGCTCCTAAAGTTATTGTCGACCAATGTTATTATTTTTTTTGTGCTCTTGCAATTGTCATTGATCATTGTCATTGTTTGCTCTTGTGCTCATGAAGTTGTTGATCATTGTCGTAGCTTTTTATTGTGTTCTTGTAGTTGTTATTGATCATCGTCATTACATTTTCATGTATTTTTACAACTATTGTTGATCATGGTTGTTGCCTTTTTTATACTCTTGATAATCTTTGTCACTTTCTTCATCTTGATAATGGTTGTCACCATTTTTTGTGCTCTTGTTGTTGTTGTTGTTAATCATGTATATTGTTGCATCCTTTTATTCACACCCTTCTCCTTTCTTTGTGTTCCTAATTGTGGTCATCATGTTTTCTTACAATCCTATTGTTGATCATGGTTGTTGTTTTCTCTTGTTGATCATGGTTGTCACCTTTTTTGTGTTTTTTATCATATTATTTTGCTCTTACAATTGTTGTTGATCATGATTGTTGCCTTCTCTTGTGTTGTTGGTCATGTTCTTCATTTTGATCATGTTTGTTGTTTTTTTTGGTGCACACCTTCCTTTCATGTTTTTAATTTCAATCATCACCTTCTTTTGTGTTTTTCATTGTTCTTATTTCATGTTCTTGTGTTCGTCACCTTTTTTTATGTTCTTACTATTATCATGGTTGTTGTTGTCTTTTCTTGTGCTTTTGATTGTGTTCATTGCCTTTTCTTGCAAACACCCCCTTTTGTGTTCTTGATCATGTTTCTTGCCTTCTTTTGTGCACACCCCCGCCTTGTGTTTTTGATAATGTTCATTGCTTTCTCTTGTGCACCTTCACCCCCCTTGTGTTCTTGATCACGTTTGTCACCTTTTCTTGTGCACACCCTCCTTTTGTGCTCCTAATCATGTTCATTGTTTTTTTTATGCACACCATTGCCCCCCCTTGTGTTCCTAATGATGCTTGTTTTTTTTTTGGTGCACACCTTTGTCCCCCCTTATGTTTTTGATCATGTTTGTTGCCTTTTTTTATCTTGTTAATCATGTTTGTCCCCCACACCAAATGTTTATATTTCTTTCATAGGTCAATGGTATGTTACAACCTTGTTATAACATGACCTTTAATTTTTTTTCAAACCATTGTTCTTGCCATAGTTCTATTTTGCACCTTTGATGTAATCCTTAGGTTGACACCTTTGAACCTTAAAAGATGGGCTTTGAACCTTGTAACAAAATTTCAAAAAAAACATCGACAATTTAGTTTTGAATTCGAAAATTGACATGAAATTTTTTATTTAAATTCAAAGATTTATTTCATCTAAAAAATGATATTTGAATTCTGAAATTTTTTTCAGGAATCTAAAATTAATAGTTCAATTCTTAAAATTATTGATTGAGCTTTTAAGGTTCTTTTCTACTAGTGTTATTCATAATGAATCACTTTTATAAATAATTATAAATGATTATATTTATTAGTTGTAAGTTACGTTAAATAATTATTTATAGAACATAAATTTTTACATTTTATATTTTATATTTTTACAGTAAAAGAAATTAATTGATGTAATTAATGTTACATTACTTTAAAATCATTGTAATTACTCCATATAAGAATTAATTATAGTATATGCATAAAAATTTTCAATTGAACATAATTATTCATAATCTGTAATTTATAACTTTAAACTTGAATTAAAATATTGAAAAAATTATAATGTAGTTAAAATAATTATTGAAATGATTGTAATTTTAAGAATTATTAGAAATAATTTTTATTTTTATTTTTAAATTTTATGTAATTGCTTATTTATGATTTTTTTTACAATAATAAATGTAATTATATAGTTATTATTATTATTATTTTAATATTATTATTTTAAAAATCTTCTAGGATTTTTTTAATAACAATTTTTTGGGTCATTATTTATAATTTTAAGAAAATATTTTAAATATTTTAAAAATTAAAGTAAATAAATTATTTTACATTAATTATATTATCTATAGTCGACTAGATATATAAAAATTAATAAAATATTTTAGCTATTTATTTATCTTTGAATTATGTATTAACAATTTATGAGAAACTAAATAGCTAATTAGTTAAATATTGAAAAGTTATTTTTTTAAAAAAAATTGATAATAAAAACTTAATATTTGTAGTGTATAGTTTATTTTAAATCTATGTTAAATTTAATCATTATTAATTAAATTGTTATCTAATTATCTAGTGAGCCATGTACTTGAATTGTTTATACATTTAAAAGTTAAGAACAAAAGGCATGAGAAAAATTTTGGAGTTGTAATTTAGTTTGTGAAAAAGTTGCAACTTCAAAATTTATCCCATATTGTTTGTTTTCCATTCCTATTTTGAACATTATATAAACAAGGGGTGTGGTCATCAAATTTCACATTAAGAAATTTGTGCATATGGGATAAGCTAATCAAAAGGCTTAACCTAAAACAAAAAAGAAAAGTTATGCATAATTTTAAACTATCAACCTCCCCAACCTATTTATCTATTTAGTTAGGTAGGTAGATAATATGACCTACCCACCTATATTAACCTATGTACCTACCTATTTTTTTACTTAAGTAGGTAGGTAGGTTGGTATGTAGCCTAGGTTTGTAAGCACATGTTTATGTACTTATTTAGGTACTTACTAACCTAATATTCATATTTTGTATTAAATTCATCTTAAGGTGCCACGTGGCATATTTATATCGGGCCACATGTCATAATATAGAATCATCCAAACATTTGAATTAAACATCTTAGATTATTTCAAAATAATTATTATTATTATATTTTAAATAATTCAATATTAAAACACGTGGCAACACATCATTTGTTTCAATTGTGACCAAAATAATTGCATCATAATTGCATGTGACAATATGTATACATTGGAGTCAAAGGATGAACTTGTATCCGTTGACTTTTCTTTCATCCTATACCCCTTGTTGTTTGCAACTAATGTTTCATGTGATTTGTCTAAGGCAACTAATGAGATTTTAGTCGTAAATGTCATTTGCAACTAAATTTTAGTCACAAGGACTAGTCAAATATACATATTTTTCTTCTAGTATATTGGGAAAAAAATTGCAAATTCAAAATTTAAAATTTTATTTATATATCAATTCCAATGATGATTCAAAACCATGTAAAACCTAATAATTATTCAATTTACATGAATATGAAAATTTTCCAAAACGAATCTAAATTAATTTTGATCATTTTTATGTGACTTACTTAGGACCTCGGGACTGGTTACAAGTGTTTAATTAATCTTTTTTCACCCTCAAATGTTGATATAATTTATTCATATTTTTATATGTTATTCTTGAATGTATATTACATCACTCTATGTAAATTATATGGGAAAAAAAAATCCTAAGTGAAATTTAAAATTAACAAGTGTGTTATTCAAGAGTGGTTACACTTGTAATGGTTCATTATATTGTAGACTTACCCTTACATCATTAATACTTATTTTCAATTTTTCAAAAAAATTGGATAAGGTTGTGATCTCAAAGATTAAACTTAAAATTTTTCAAATAAATTTGATGTTGGAATTGTTTATGTGTTTTTAATGTTGGAATTATTATAATTACTTCCAAATTTTTACTCATTTGTGATTAATGTTTTTGGCAATTATTTTGTTATTTACATTTTTTTTTAATTTGCACTATTTTTTCCATTTTTTTCCCAACAAGAATTGCCAAGTTAGGAAAATTCAAAACTAAAAACAAATGTTGGTTAGGGGGGGGGAATCCAACTATTTAAACCCAAAATTCACCACATTAAATTATTTTTAATTTTAAATATTTTTAATAGGTCAGAACCTTTTCCAATTATTGCATGGTGTTCACAAATCAATTTGATTATATAAAGTATATATTTTGCATTGATCATACATAGTCTAATACATTAAGTCATTTCAAATGTTTTTAATATTTTTTTTGTTATTATGTTTTAATAAAAAATGGGTGATTTGATTGTCATAATTTATGTATTGTAGTTGCCAAACATGGGCAAGGAAAATAAGAAGCCAAAGCGGGATATCAATAAAGAATATCCCATGTGGGCCT
>Ga0209611_10006498_pt1 | contig 19130 bp, 23 predicted proteins | sample S1TSphgellanicum_3_FD_187693 | JGI IMG/M metagenome (GOLD analysis project Ga0209611, IMG submission 187693) | Host-associated microbial communities from peat moss isolated from Minnesota, USA - S1T2_Fc - Sphagnum magellanicum MG (SPAdes) (version 2) | ecosystem: Host-associated > Plants > Peat... | reverse complement strand
AAAAAAAAAAAAAAAAAAACACCATTTTAAAAAATCATTATCACACTTGTTTTGTTAGTAGCACAAAATATTTGCAAAGCTTTTTTTGTAAATTATGACTATAATAGATGAAATTTAAGGCAAATATTAAAATATTGTAAATTATAATTTCCTTCGACAATCTTAGTGTTGCTTTGTGTTCAAGTTGTGCAAACTAACAACAATGAAATCCAGTTGAAAAGGAAAAAAAGATTAAAAAATAATAATAATAATAATGTAGACAAACAAAAAATATGCAATCTCGCCAAGAAAATAAAAAATCTTAATTAAAAAAATCTAGTTGACAAGTTCCATAAACTAATAATTAAAAAGCTCAAACTCAATGTAAATCATCACATTAAAACAAGCCAAAAATTGCAACTTTCTTTCAAGTTTAATAATGCATAGTAGAGCTTAGAATAATAACCCATGTAATTTTTTTGAATAATTGGTACCTTTATTCTAATATAAAAAAACTATTATATATTTTGCTTACAGTCATAATCTTGTAAGGGTTTATATGAAATGGCGACTATACACATTTAAATCACAATTCATTAGTGTCACCCAAAAAAAAAATAAAATGGTCACCAATGGCATGATTATAAAGGGGGTTTATTGTTATTTAATGTGATTATTTATTTATTTATTACATATTGTTATAAAAAATTAATAATTCCACATTCCATTTTGATTTTTGAATATTTAATTGACTTATGTGAAAATTCATGTCAAAGGTTCTAAGATAATACATTCATTCCTTCCTTCCCACAAACCCTAACATCTTTTCCATCCATGAGCAGTTTACATCCATGAACAAGTTCATTAATTTCTCACATCACTCCAAACCCTAAATTCACTCTCCAGAGAGAAAGAAAGAAAGAAAGGGAGAGCGAGAGAGAGAGAGAGAGCGAGAGAGAGCGACGGAGTTGGGGATGGCATGCGACATCCTTGCGCTTTTCTCTTCTATACACTTGTCTCTCATTCTCTGCGTCGTCTTGCTTCCCTTGTATACCTCCACATTGTCAAGTTTCTAGTTTTCTTTTGATATATATATATATATATATATATATTTCTGTTTTATGGTTCATTACCTATTCTTTTTGTCGTGACGACGTTGCAGCTGCTGCAGTTGGAGAGAAACGGGACGTCTAGTGTTTGTTCCCTTCTTCTTCAAGGTATGTATGGAGTGCCATTATTGTCTCTCCTTCCTTCCTTCCTTCCTTCCCCTTTGTTTGATCTGGTTTGAAAACGTTCTTGAGAGATGTTAGGAAGGAAGGGAAAGGAAGTACTCAAGAGTTATGTTATTATTTTTCTGTGATCGCTGTGTATGTTAAGGGAATAGCATTGGCGTTCAAAAGAATTGAGAGGCGAAAGTTGATTAGGGTTTGAGATTGGTTGTGTTTCTCTTTTTTTTTTTCATGCAGGGAACTCACTGGCTTATGGTGGATTGAATTAGGGTTTTTCACCCCTTTCTTTCAGGCTCTTTGCATACGTCAGGTAGCGCAGTTGCAAAAATATGTATGATTTGTATCTTGAGAGGTGTATCTGTAAATTGTGTGAGTTTTATTCCTCTACAGTGGCAATTTGCTATGAGAAAATAGCTAGTGCACTGAGACCTGTAACAATGTGAATAAATTCTTAGCGTTTTTCTAATGACAAGGTGCATGAAATTGAACTAAATTACATGTTGCTGAATATTATGTATCTATTGCATCAATTGGGAAATTGAACTGATATTTTAGGGTTTTCATGCTTTTGTGTAGACAGTATTTTGCACCATGAGATATTTGCAGTGCACAAGATTTTGCAGTGATTTATTGTTTGGTTTCTTGCTTCTTGCAGTGGGACCTTTGCCAACGCAATACATGCCAAAACAGGAGCATTTTGTTCATTCCTCAAGTTGCCTGTATGTAGAAGAATCTTGCTGTGAAGGAAGTTTGTATTTGAACACCTGATACAAACACACCAGAAAGGGCAATCAGACGCATAAGCTTGCCAAGATGGCGAGCCTTGCTGTTGGTCTGATTCTCGAGAAGGTTTGTCTTTGCACCTGCAGGACTTTGAGTTTGGTCTGATCATTTGGTTTTGGACACATTTTGGGTTCAGGTAAATGTATCATTGCAGTAGAGATGGCAGACTACAGATGTTGGGTACATGCCTTTGATGCTGGGAGGGAGAGAGAAAGAAGATGCAGGAAGAGACATAAGTCATTTTCTCCAATGTCAGATTGTTGTAAGATCAGTTTGGTATGTTTTTTCACTTTCTAAATTGCCTGTCACGCAGATTGCCTCCAAGGACAAGGACTTCAGATATATGGCCACTTCTGATCTTCTCAATGAACTCCAAAAGGATAATTTCAAGTTAGACAGTGATACAGAACGCAAGGTTTCACAGATTGTCCTTCAGCAGCTTGATGATGCATCTGGAGACATCTCAGGGCTGGCAGTGAAATGGTTTGGAATTCCCCTTTTGGTACACTAGTCTTTCTGTTCTCTAGTCATCAATGATTGTGTAAGGGAATGTGGTAAGGATGGAAGTCATTTTCGAGGTTTGGTAAAGGGTTGCTCTTAGAGGACTTATCTAATGTTTGGTCTTTTATACTACCCTGCATCTCACAGCAATCTTTATCATGCCAGCACTGTATTCAATGGGGTTCCTTTACCAGCTGGTGTAAAAGTTCAGTACCGAGCTTCTTGGGGACATGGCAAAGAACTGAGACATTGAGTGGATTTGTACTGGATGCAGCCTTGCACCACTGGTGAAGAAGGTGAGTGAGTGTAGAGTGGTGGAGATTGTGGATTCATTATGCCAGCGGCTGTTGACAGGCAGAGAGCAACAACGAGACATTGCTAGCATTGCTCTTAAGACAGTGGTTGCGGAGATCTCCAGTGGCAGTGTTGCTCAGTGTGTTGTTGTGTCACTCACTCCTAAGCTCATAAAGGGTATCACATCCTCGGTGGGTACTATACTTGTGATTGTGTTTGAGGTCTGGTAGGGACAAGGATCTGTCTTCCTTTGTGTGTATTAATGAAGAGTATTGTCTCACTTAGATCACTGAGTTGACTGTGAGGTTCTTCTGGACGGCAGGTCTCATGCAGAGGGTGTGATGGCTGGTTCAGGAAACAAGCACAGAGATCAAGAGCGAGTGTTTGGACATTTTGTGTGACATTCTCCACCGTTTTGGGGGTCTCATGACTGCAGATCATGAAAAACTGTTGAATGCCCTGCTGGTGCAACTGAATTTGCAGCGTGCTGGCCTTCGCAAGCGTGCTATTCAGTGTCTTGGTAATTGGCTCATTCATGTACATGCTGTGATTCCTTCAGCTAAGGAAATAGGCTGCTATCTACCATGTTATGAGTTACATAGTTAAGAACAACTTGTCATCAGGTGGTGCCTCTGTGCATAACAAGGTCAATTAATTGCAGATATATCCTAATCTCTTCAGTTACAGAGTGGAGAATGCTCAAAGCAATCTCATATGTTGGAGCTTATCACCTCATGTGGGCACTTACCTGATAAGTGGATATGAGAAAAGTGAATAAAGCCCTGATGATGAAAATGTTGGTTGCAGCGACCTTGGCATCCAGCATGTCAGATGATCTGCTTGCTAGGGCAACTATTACTGTTGTGCAAATCTTGAAGAACAAAGAAGTCAGGCCTGAGATGACCCGTACCAACATCCAAATGATAGGAGCATTTTGGTGAGAGTTGTTCCCAAATGCAAGTGGAGCAAGCATTGGGCATTTGCATGGTTATAAATCCACCCTGAGTTTCAAGAACTCAGAGAAGTAGATTGCAGTAGAATTTCTTGATTTTGCATGTGAGGATCAAACACCATTTGCAAAATGCACTGCATTACAGACAGGACCAGAAAAATTCAGCAGATTTGCTAGGAAGTCAAAATGAGGCAGCATTTTCTTTTCGTGGGTTTCTGGTGACAATTTATTCCATAGAATAATTTTGCAACTAAATTTACAACATCATGAAGTGTACTTGCAAATGTAGGACTCTAGTTCTGCACATATGATTTGGCTGCTTACTTTGGGGTGTATTATGCCTTCGGTGAGCCAGCCTTGGTGCAAGTGCAAGGAAGTCTTGGTGCTTATGGAGAGATTGGGATGCAACTCATCATTATGTATTTTGTGATTTGGCAGTCGAGCAGTTGGATACCGATTTGGTCCACACCTGAATGAAGTGGTTCCACTTTTGATCAGTTACTGTGAGAATGCATCTGAGAATGATGACGAACTTCAGGAGAATAGTTTGCAGGTATTTTTATGCTGTTACTCTGTGTGTGGGTGATGTCTGCTTTACTATTTTCTTCCTGATTAAAACTGAGCAATTGAAAAATCTTGTGCAGGTTGAGGTGGAAAGGGGTAGGGTGGGACTCTTGTACACTGTAACCTATGGAGTTTGCAGATTCAAAACATGGCCTGCTTGATGATTTTCTTATGCTGAGATTTAAGAAATAGTGGAATCTGTTGTGCAGGATTTGGAGTGTTTTGTGGTGCGGTGTCCTCGGGATGTTGCACCACACACCAACACAATCTTGGACCTTACATTAGAATATTTGAGTTATGATCCCAACTTCACTGATGACATGGTTGAGGACCAGGATGAGGACATTGACGGTGAAGAAGAGGAGGATGAGTAAGGATGCTCTGCATTTTTGTTTTCCTTATGTTGCTAATTCTCCATATGTTGTTGCAACAATTGGCAAATTGTTTTTGGTAGTGATTGCTGTAAGCTGAACAATTGGTGCAAAGGTTTTTGCATTTCCCTGGTTTCCTGCTCTTCTGAATTAGTAATGGATTAGGTTTGAACAATTTTAGTTGAGTCCTGGCTATTTGGTTTCTGGTTGCAAGATGAAGTGTTGACAGCATGAGTTTGTGGATGGGCAGAGAAAGTGCAGATGAGTACAGTGATGATGAGGATGTTAGCTGGAAAGTACGGAGAGCTGCTGCCAAGTGCTTGTCTGCTGTGATCTCATCACGTCCTGAGATGCTTGCTACACTTTATGTGAAAGTATGCACTGTATCTCCAACACCCAACTAAAATTTTGGCTGTTCTCTAAGAACCATTGGGACCTACCTGGAATGTGATAATTTCTGCTGAGATTGTTGAAAGCAGTGATCTTTATCCTTCTGTTAACTTTGTGAGCAATGAGAATGAGGGCCTGAGACTTGTGAGAGCTCCAGAGGGCTTGGACAAAGTACCTGATAGTGAAAATGAGCTTTGTTGTTGAGTTGCTTTGCCTTGCTATGGTGTTACAGGCAAGCCCAAGGTTGATTGAGCGATTCAAGGAAAGGGAGGAAAATGTTAAGGTATGTACCATTGAGCATTATCATTGTGTTTTGGTAGTGGCTGATGTTAAGAAAAAATTCCACCATTGTATGCATATTGCTTCTCAAACTGTCAGACTGTGGCCTGCAGATTGATGTTTTCAATGCGTTTATTGATTTGCTTCGACAAACTGGGAATGTAACAAAAGGCTCTGGAGACATCAGATCATCAAGGTAAAAAAGAAGTGTGGTCATCTTCTTTAGTTCCTTTCTGTGTTTCCTTGTATTTCATCTGGAGTGTAACTAGCATTTGCCTCTGGGACCTAATTCTTGTCCAATGGTACAAATGGAGCATTCCAGTGTTTAGCAATGTAGCATCTTGAGTATGTGGTTGTGAAGGAGAATGAATGCCTTCAATTTGTGCATCCTATCTGAAGTATTGTGAGGAAATGTTGGCAGCCTCCTATATGTCTTACAGCAGGAGGTACCCAAAGTGGTCAAGTCACTTAATAAGCAGCTTCGGGAGAAGTCAGTGAAGACTAAGGTGAGAATTACATTTGGCCACTACCTAGATGTCTTTTGTCATGTCTCACATGTCCACTAGCCTGCAATATTGTGTCCAACCTCCTTTGCACAAAGGTAAAGGTTCTTTGCATTCTCTTTTTGTTTTAAGTTGGTTTTGTAGTCTTAAATTATGTGTGTGTGTGCATGCGTGTGGTATTGGGACAGGTGGGGGCATTCTCAGTCTTGAAGGAGTTGGTGATTGTCCTTCCAGACTCATTATCAGATCATGTGGGATCTTTGGTGCCAGGCATAGAGAGGGCTTTGAATGTAAGTGCTGGTCATAGTATGGAGCTTTCAAGCTGGTTGACTTAGGAGACCATCTGGCAGTATGTGACATTGTATTCCCCTATCAATGTGCACAGCTTGAATGAGGATACTATTGAATTTACTGATTAGCTATGTTTTTTGAGTGCTAGCCAACATCATAATTGAGGCTTCCTGTTGCTTCTGGAAATGCAACAGAAGTGCAGATTTTGTATAATGGTTTGCCTGAAATTTTGGGCAGACTAATAGACTTGTCTACACCCACTGTTTGGAGCTAATAACCTCAATGGGTTGTTATGGTAGCTCATCATGCTATTCATGATGAAGGTGATGGTCTGACGCTTTGTGAGCGACTCTCATAAGGTTATGACTGCACTAAAATTGTCAATTGTGGAGAATTTTCTGCAATTTTGTACATGTATTGTATTTGCCTATCACAATTTTCTATGCAGGTTTACTTAAATCGTAAGTGTAGAGAAGTTCTTGATACTTATGAGAATATTTCTCTATCACAGGACAAGACATCAAATTCCAACCTGAAGATTGAGGCTTTGGTATTCACACGACTTGTAATGGCATCCCATTCATCAGCAGTGTTTCATCCACATATACGGGTATGTTCTCAGGAATATCTAATATTATTTTGACAATCCTTTTCTCATATTTCTCTCTTGGTTGTAATGCCTAGTAGCCCTTTTTCCCAGTTATTGAAGCAGGCAACCTTATGAGTTGAAGCATGTTACTTTGATTTCTTGCTATATGCATTTAAAGATGCAGTCAATGCAGGCATTGTCAGGGCCAGTTCTTGCTGCTGTTGAAGAGCGATACTACAAGGTTACTGCTGAGGCTCTGCGGGTTTGTGGGGAGCTTGTTAAGGCAATTCGGCCCAATTTTGACATGGTAAGAGATTACTTTTTGAAGTATGGACATGTCATGCATTGCTTCATGGTTGGTCATTTGTGCAATTGTTTCAGTCAACTGGATATACTTTAAAAATTGCTGACAACTCCATGTTTTGAAAGGCACATTGTTGGCCAAAATAGCTATTGAATGGCATTTGGAGGGACTACTGGCTTCTTCTCAAGCCCTAAATTGGTGCTGGAGCATAATGTGGCCTGAGTCTTGCATGTGAGTTTTTCAGGGTCAAATGAAACTTTTTTCTAGTGAGAATCCTAAATCTTTCTGTGCATTGCATTGCAGCCTCCTGTCTTCAACTTCATCCCCTTTGTTCAACCAATCTATAATGCCATATTCAAGCGGTTGACAGCTCAAGACCAGGATCAGGTTTGTTCTCCTTTTCTGATTTCTATGTACAAGAATGATGTACATGAGTGACTCTAGATGCAGGAGACATATGTCTACATAAGTGTGGAAGCCCTATTGCTGCATTTGAGGGCTGTGGTCCTTTTGGTTCAGATCCTGTGAGTCTTGTGGAGGGCTAAAAGTGTGGTGGGGCAGTTCAGGAAGTGAAGGAATGTGCAATATCTTGCATGGGTCTGGTGATATCCATCCTTGGAGATCAGTTAAAGAAGGAGCTGGGCATGTGTTTGCCACTGCTCATGGAGCGATTGCGCAATGAAATTACTCGCCTTACTGCTGTAAAGGTATGGAATTTTATGTCTTTTCTCTTTTGTCATTGGTTCAGTGATTGTGTTTCATCTGTCACGCAAGTGGTGATCTTGCATTTACCGAATAACACTAGCCCCCCCCCCCCATCTTACCGCGGCTGCTGGCACGGAGTTAGCTGGGGCTTCTTATTCGAGGCTTATGTAAGGACAAGACTGAATTTGGTATCACATTATTGCACATCCAGAGCTCTAATAATGGTCAGTGGGAACTGTTCCGTGGCAGGCTTTTGCAACCATTGCTGAGTCTCCCCTAAAGATAGACTTGTCATCTGTTCTGGAACAAGTTGTCACAGAGCTCACAACTTTCTTACGCAAGGTATGGTTCTTTGCACCAGTTAGTATATAAAATTGTTTCCCAGGATCGGATTATGTCTTCATATGGTACTCATTGATGGCAACAGTGAGACAGTTTTCTAAATATTTTGCAGGTAGGTTGGGACATGTCTGTTGTTGTGGAGATTGATTTTGTGCAGAATATTGTGAATGATAGAACAACCGAGCACTGCGGCAAGCTTCTCTGGGTACTCTAAATGCCCTGCTCAAGGCATACAGCAACAAAATCAGCCCATCCAGTTATGAATCAATTGTCACTGAGCTTTCTTCTCTGATAAGGTACCTTGGTTCAAATGAAACATATTTATTCACTATGTCATTTCTGGAAGGATTGTTCCAATCAATTTGTGGCAGACATGAGACAAAACTGTAGGCTGGCATTGTAAAGTGTCCCTACATGCATTTGGGTGGCCAGTGATGCAGACTTGCACATGACAGCACTGGCATTGGAGCTTTGTTGCACAATGATGGTGGACAAGCAGCATCATGCTAATGCTGGCATGTTGATACGGGAACGTGTCCTTCCACAAGCACTTGTACTTGTCAAGAGCTCTTTGTTACAGGGTCAAGCATTGCAGGTAACCTAGCAACCCAGTATGCTTGGATGCTCTTATTTCCAATATCCATTTGTGGTTCTCATGTTGCTGCTGCTTATCCATGCAAATTCATGTCAAGGCTGAAAAGGGAATGTTGTGTGATTGACAGATGTTGCAAGGGTTCTTTGCAGCACTAGTACAGTCAGCAAATACCAGCTTTAAAACATTGCTGGAATCCCTCCTCTCAACAGCTAGAAGCACAGTAGCACCTGGTGGACCTGTAAGCAAGCAGGCCTTCTATTCTATTGCACAGTGTGCAGCTGTGTTGTGCCTGGCTGCTGGAGATGCTGAGTGCTCCTCAACTGTGGCCATGTTGGTTACCACCCTGAGAACCAGTAATGGTACTGATGCGGTAAATTCCTCATCTGGAATGGCTGTAAACCTGGAAATATGTTGTAATCAAGTTTTTCCTGATCCCTGTGGTCTTTCTCGACATTGTTGTCATGATCTTGCTCTTGTCAGACCCTTATCAGTTGTAGAGCAGCAATATCAATTGAGGGAAGTGTTAGGAGATGTGATGGGTGAAATGTGGGATTATTGCCTGACTAATCCCTCACATTTTACAGACACAGCTGCTATCATTGTTGTGTTTGGGTGAGATTGGGAGGAGAAGAGACTTAAGTGCTCATCCCAACATAGAAGTAGTGGTGATCGGGTCCTTCCAATCTCCATCTGAAGAAATCAAAGCGGCAGCATCCTATGCTCTGGGGAACATTGCTGTAGGAAACTTGGCACAATACCTTCCTTTCATCCTTAATGAAATCGATCGCCAGGCCAAGCTTCAGTATTTGCTCCTGCACTCTTTGAAAGAGGTGAAACCCCCTGTTGGTTCCTTGAGTAATTGTATCAGGCCTAGAGAATTTATATGTGCTTCTGGCCATTTTAACTCTGTCAGAAACCATGTTTGGACATTGGTGCTCATCTTTCCCTATGTCATTGGAATCCCAGGTGATTGCTCGTCAATCCTTGAATGGAGAGGGTAAAGTTGATTTAAGAGATGTGGATGTGCAAAAGATTTTGAGTCTTCTATTCACACATTGTGAGAGTGAGGAGGAAGGTGTTCGGAATGTGGTCGCTGAGTGTCTGGGAAAGTTGGCATTTATTGAACCTGAGAAGTTGGTACCTGCCCTGAAGGTAAAACAATATCCTGTTAATTTTATCTCTTTACACTAGCACCTTGCATTTATGCTTCATAACTATGGATTGAATTTATAAGCTGAAAGTAATGGCTAATCCACCCTTACATGCATTTTTGCAGGAACGCACAGCTAGTCCATCTGCCTTCACCAGGGCAACTGTGGTGATTGCAATAAAGTATACAATTGTGGAGCGGCCGCAACCAATTGATGCATACATAAAGCCATGTATTGCATCATTTCTGTTGCTCATTAAAGATGAAGATAGGGTAAGCAGTCTTGTGCCTCTGCTAGACATATGCAACTGAAGGGCAGTTCTTGTTTGCCGAATAAAAGCTATTGTTTGCGGGTCATTATACAAGCTGCCTGTTACTTGCATGTATCTTACACACATGCTTTGCAAGCTCTATTGACAGGTCATATGAACTCAGAGCTTGGCATTTTGAATGAAAAACAATGGTATCTTTATTCATTCTGAAGATCCATGTTTATCTGAGCAATAGAGTTGAGACTTGAAATTGTGATTGGACTGGTGCAGCATGTGAGGAGGGCAGCTGTGTCAGCTTTGAGCACAGCTGCACACAACAAGCCTGGGCTTGTGAAGGACTTGCTTCCTACTTTGCTCCCTCTATTATATGACCAGACAGTTGTGAAGGTACAGTGGCTCTACATTCCAACAAGTCTGAGCTTTGTTCATTGTATGTACAGCATACAGATGAGATTCGCAGTGGTTCTACAGGTCTTTGCATGCTCCTCACATTAAATGAGCTTCCTCATAAGTTATGTATTGAAATTGGCCACACTTTACAACCGATCAATGTCTTAAATCCGTTTATTAAGTGTCCTATGTGCAAATCCCACTGTATCTCACTTTTTCTGTAGACATCTCACTAGTTCAGTCTTTGCTTTTTCCTCTCACATGCATAAGATAGGTCTCTTATATTCCAAACCTCTGTTCCTTCAATTCTCCACCCCTAGTAGCTTGGACAGATATAAAATTTTTAGGTTGAAAATTTCTCTGATTGTACAGATGTTGCAAAGGGATTGGGCCTTTTGGAATCCCAGAAAACTTTGAGTAGTAATTGTGCTTGTTTCAATTTCCAAAGTTTCATCAAGCATCACTTTGGTCATGTACTTTCAGCCAACCTAGACAGTTCTCTTATGTGGCATGATTTATCTTTTTGCTTACAGGTATGATGAAAAGGTGTTTTTGAATGGTTGGTCTCTTCAAGAAGCTATTGATAGAGGTCTTCATGAGTTTGTTGCCAAGCAATGAGAGATGCTAGGGGTGTGCACAGAATCCTGAGTGAATGGAAATTGGAGTCCTTGGCTTTGTGAAGTTGAAGATCAATCCTCCTTAGCCTCAGTTGCACAACCTCTTCAGTTCCTTTCTCTTGTGTTGATTCCAAACACTGCAATAGATTCCAGTGTTCTTTTGTTATTAACTACATGAACAAATGTGGTAATAGTTTTTTGTTTGTCTGCAAGAAGCTTTATGTTACTTTGTTCTGCAATGAGATTCAACTCTCTTGAATTCACTTATGCAAAGACTAGTTTCTGAGAATTGGAAGTCTTCATAGTTCTTTCTATGCTTCTAATAAGTTTGAAGCAAAGTTTAGTGCTTGTCATTCTTTCCTTTATGCAGCTTAGAAGTTCCATACAAACCCTATGAACCCTAGATTTATAAATGCAGCCACATCTACTTCTCTCTCAGAAATTTCTTTGCTCCCGTTCTAGGTTTCCTGGCTTAGGCATTGACATTTTTCACGAGTGTTCTCATGCAGAATATGCTGGTATTAACATGGTTTGTGTGCATCGGCATTCCAGATTGAGCCAAATTTGGAGTTATAAACAGTCAGTTTTACAGGTTCTTAAGGCTTCTGAACAATAGCATCTGAAAGGGTTGTCTGCTGGATGGTGCAGAAAGAGCTAATAAGGACAGTTGACTTAGGACCATTTAAGCACATTGTGGATGATGGATTGGAACTGAGAAAAGGGGCCTTTGAGTGCATGGACACACTTCTGGATGGTTGCCTAGACCAGATTGACCCCTCCTACTTCATCACTCCATTTCTTCTGTCTGGTCTATCAGGTATGTTCCTCAACAAATCAGTGTTTTGGAGAGCATCTTGCGTGTTGGGGCTGTTTGCATGCCTTGTGTTTTAGTCTCATGCTAAATTTTTCTGTGGCATGCAGATCACTATGATGTGAAAATGCCATGTCACCTCATCTTATCCAAGCTGGCAAACAAGTGTGGTGCAGCAGTTTTAGCCGGTATGCCATTACCACCAATCATCTCTTGATTGCATTTTTAGGCATTAAAGGGATATGATTTACTAATTTTTTAAAAAATGTATCTCTACTTTTGCAGTTATGGATCGTTTGGTGGACCCTCTGGAGAAAACTGTGACAAACAAGACAAAGCCAGATGCTGTGAAGCAAGAGGTAGATCGCAATGAAGACATGATTCGAAGTGCTCTCCGTGCAATTGACTCTCTGAACCGGATCAAGTATGTGTTCTTGACATTTTAGATTTTTTTCTTACTGCCTACAAGATTTTCTTGCCAGCAGTTGTTTAGTAGTTTACCTATGATTTGATGATACTGACACAACTGTCACATTGTTTCACAGTGGTGAGCCCTCTGTGCGATTTAAGGCATTCATGAACCATGTAGTGAAGTCAGGGTCACTTGCTGAGAAGTACAGTGCTGTGCGCCATGAGAGTGATACAGTAGGTGGTGGGGATATCATGGACTTAAACTGATTGTAGATCAGTCTGGCACCATGAGGATATTATTATGTGGCTCGGTCTGGAAATGGTGGTTCTCAAATTGACAGTGCAATAATCACAGAGTAATGGGGCGGTCAAGTTCACATAGAGAAAGTGGCATGTGCTTGTTGGTTAGATCGTCTACAACTTCAGGACTGTAGGATTATTCCATGTGGGCATTACAAGCCCTATCAACGGCCCAAAACCACAGCAATTCATAGGTGGTTAGATGCATGACAGATGCTCTAGTATTTTTATTGTAGGTGTTGACAGGCAGTATTATCTCACACTTCACTAGTGTACAAAAGTGCAAAAACATGCTGTGGTTGCAGAATAAGCTGTCACCCCATTTCTGCATGGAGTTGATTGTACAGTGTGTTTTGTACCTGTGCCATTCATGCTACAGCAGCATGGTCAATGCTCTGTGGTCAGTGTTCATAGATGTTCACATAATATGGCTCCTGTTTCGTTTGTGTGTTGGTGGAGTATGGAATACTCTTGCAGAGTGTCCCGAAGCAGGCATGTCAATGCAGTGTCTGGCTGAATCTTTCTCAACTTCCAATTAGCAGATACAGCATGACACATGACAAATTTGGGTTGAATTGCTGCTAGGGTTAGTCAGCTGATCCATCCATTTCAAGAATTGCTTGTTGCATGGAGCTCTTGTGTGCTTTTTGTTGGGTTTGTGTTTATTTTGGTGCAGATATTGATATTTCAGCAAAGGGACTGAGGTCCTTCACCCTGATTGGCAGGAAATCAATTAAGATTTCCAGCTTAGGCTCCATTGCAAATGTACACATACTTTGCAATGAAGCCCAAGAAGAAGAAATTGTTCTTTCGAATACATGAGCTATGATAAATATGCTTTAAGTATGACTGATATGCTTTCCTTATTAAATAAAGAAGTTTGACACAGTGGTTGATCCCGTGTTTTTTTTTTTTTTTTTTTTTTTTCCAATTTTATGATATCAAGAATTTCACATTTTTTGTCCAAAATTTTTAGCAAACTAAGTCGAGTTTCGCCACTTGGTGAGAAAAATAAAAAGGCAGCTGCAAAGGATTTTTAGGGAATTGTTTTACTAAATAAATTCGCCATATTTAGCAAACTAAGTCGAGTTTCGCCACTCAGTGAGAAAAATAAAAAGGCAGCTGCAAAGGATTTTTTAGGAAATTGTTTTTACTAAATTCGCCATATTTAGCAAGATTTTTTTTATAAAAATGCTATATAGCCTGAATAGGACCGTCATCATTTAATGCTAATTAATGCTGGGGATCCTCGCCAATGGTCCTACTTGAGAAAAAAAAAAAAAAAAAAAAAAAGACCGCTGGTACTAACCAATGTGGGGAAAAAAACACATTTGAGAACCACAGTTATATATAATAACCAGGTATTTGATTATTTTGATAACCATGAGTATCAACCTTGATACCCAGCTTGACCCGCAACGTGCCTTGCTGCAATTTCTAATACCCGTCCCACTCCGGTACAAACTATAACTAAGTCATATATTATAACTGGGTATTTGATTTTTTGATAATCACAATTATTAACTTTCATACCCACATTGATACCCAATGTGGGGTTTCGTGCAATTTCTAATATTCACCCCCACTCTAGTACTAACTTCCTTATTTACTTATTTACCTACTTAGTTCAAATTTATAAATAAGTATGGTACTAGTGTTTTTCTTTGTGGCGAAAATTCATCCAAACGTGAAAAGAAAGGGTTGGTGAAAGCCTTTTAATAAAAAATTGGGTTTTTGTTCATTTTGTTTTCATAATTCAACCTTGGTTAGGAGCGATGCACGGCTTGGATCCATCACCACCTATGTTGAAGGCCCCATTCTCATGTCACCACATTTCGTGAAACAACCCATTGTCATTGTCTCTTTGCTTATCTTCATCAAACATCGCCACCTTTGTAACAGGGAAACAGGTGCCATTGCCATTGCAAAGGTGGCATTGCCATTGCAAAGTGAAAATGAGAAAAGCTTTGTTGCCATACACACTATTTCCCCATAATTTTTTGCCATCTTCTCATGTTAAGGTTAACTTTGTGTCTTATTGGATTTAAGGTTTTTCAAGTTTCATTGATTTTTTAGGTGGTTGTTCTTCGAATATTCAATGCTACAACATTATAACTTGTGCATAGCAAATCAATAATCAGCATGATAGTGGTGGTGGTAAGTGGTTGTTGTGAGTTGCAGGTAGTTGGAGGTTGGGACAATGGAATTGACATTGAAACTTGACAAATGACTTTAAATTTTAACTTCTAAGATGTTGTAAAATAAAAGGTTACAAGGTAGACAATATTTCATTTACTTACTTGTGCACACTAATTGTTCATTCGTGATTTCAAAAGTTTAAAGTTGAATGGATTTTGTTGTTAATGAGCATTAAAATCTTATAGAACTACGTTTAAGAGGATTCATCACCTTTCAACATCTTCTTTGTGCATGAAGCAAATTGTAGCACACAATGTTGCCTTTAAAACCTTTGAACTTCAAATATAAACTATTATTTTCTATTCTATGCCTTTGTTGAATGTGTAGTTCAACTTTGGGTCTAATTTTGCATTGTTGGGTTTGCCAAATGTGGCCATTTTCTTTGGTCATGCATCAAGTTCTAGATTGTCCAGTGTGTCGAGTCTTATTTCCATCTTTAGATCATCAAGTCAATTAGTTACATGCGGCACCCCTAGATTGCATGGATCAATTGAGGCCATTGATGCATCAACTTTAGGTGTTTCAAGTTATATTGATTTTGGCAACTTGGGTGCTAGAAAGTTATGTTGTCACCTTTGGTTCATTTGGTTTTTTAGGCAAAAAGAAAGCATCAACCTTTGCCAATGGTGCATTTGCATCAACTTCTTCTACTCAAGTTCTTAATTTTGGAAAACTTATAAATAAGAAGACCAAAAAAAAAATTAAAAAAAGGGTGTTCAAAAAATAATGAGCTGCCCAATTTCTTTGGGTTAAATTTGTGTTAAGCCCTACATGCAAGATCCACATGGTGTGCTACAAGGTTTGTGCCATGGTTGAAGATAAGGAAAAACTTTTGAACCTTAAATTGGATGGTTTACAAAAACATGTTGGAAAAAAAAAAAACCCTAACTCCTCATCCAAGAATTTTGGTGGGTGATTATTATATCAACAATGACAACCAACACCAAAAAAATGAAAGGGTTCATAACCAAGGTTCATATTCTATTGTAGAGTCAGTGGTCAACGGAATAAAGGTTGAAAAGAAAAAGAAAATGTCCAATTTGTGACAATTTTCCATTTGTTGAAACAAGGCAAACCCATGTTTGATTTTTAAACATATCAAAAGTCTATTTGACTTCTTGAAGTACACCACACCCAAGAAACACTAAACAAACTCAAGTGGTTAAAATATGGCAGTTGCCATGCACAATGTCATTTTGAAGCAAATTATATTGTTAGTCCAACATACTAAATTCATTTTAGTTAGTTGTGGTGAAGTCACCACTTTGGACAACCCATCCTAATTTTATTGTCCAAACTTCATCATCCCTAACCCTTATTGCAAAGATTGAGGGTTTATTTTTTTCTATGTACACCTATACTACATCCAATCCCCAAAAAAACACTTGGAGCACACCAAATTGGTTGAAATAACTAAGTTTAAAATTTTGTGGATTTGGTGGGGTAAAATTTAATGTGTTGCCAATAGTTTAGTACCATGAACCCACCACATAAATGGACTATGCTACCTTTTGTTTCAAGGTCACAAAAACTACACAAAACTAACAAGGCACTAAAGTTATGTCCATGGTCATTAAAGAGAATTGGGCAACTATATGTCAATATGTAAAACACCAATGCACTTCTACAAAAAAGGTTTCATAATTGAGCTTGATTTATAATATTTCCAATGCAAGCTAAAGCTCATGAATGTTATTGACATTATTTACCCTGAATACTGGGTGCAACCATAAACTACCTTAACATTCCTTAAGCATCTGCAAATTTTTAAATCACATTATGTTATCACAAGATCATTCAACCAAATGGCAAATCACATGTGCCCTTATTAGATCATATTTCACTTGAACAATAATTTAGTTTTTTTATGACCACCATGTAATCCAATATTGAAGTTGCCTTGAAAGCTCCACATGATTGCAATCCCAACCACTCAAATGTGGAGAAGGTTTACCTCTAGTGTGATTTTGAAAAATATATATTTTTAATATTTCAAACTTGTTGAATTTGCAATCATTGTTGTTCTAGGGAATGTCGAAAATGAATGTACCTTTTCTACCATCATTTTTATGAAGTCCAAATTGAGGAACCATCTAACAACTAATCTTGATTTGGTTGTTAGCATGTATGTTCAATGTGTTTTTATTCTACAAACGTTTCCATTCCACATTCCCAACATAAAAAGCAAATCTCACTATGGGTTGGGATTATAAAATTTTAAAACAATTTACATGGCATTTTCATGAATCTTACTTCATGCATTCAAACAAGCTCATAAGTCTTAAATCCATGAATTTTCCCATTCAATAATGAATACAAATAAGAATGTTAGTATTAATATTTTTTGTTTACAAGTCCACCTTCAATTGTAACATGGCAATGTCCTTTTCTAGACTAAGGTTCAACTCCCTTGAAAAGCATTGCATTAAATATGCCATCACAAAAAACTTTGTGACAAATGCATCTTCAACTTTGGGTTTTAAAAGTGTCAAAATTTTAAATCATTTTCATCTAATTATCGTTTTAGATTTGTAATAAAATCTTCTACCCAATATAATGTCTACTCCAACAATGCAACCACTTTCAAAAAGGTTGTACCATGATATAGTAGCTTAAGACTTCCAACTTTAATCAGTATTTTGCCTTAACTACCCTAATTTGATGTTTTGTTAAAGCTACAACAAGAAGTCATAAACTCACAAGCTAGAGGAGTTGAAGTGCCTACTACAACATTGAAGTCAAGTAATTCATTGAATTGAGGAAGGTAGTGAACTCAAGGACCAAAGAAATGAATAGGAAACCAAAAAAATATTTTTTCCTTTAAGTTTTTCTTTTTTGATTCAATGGCACAATTTTTTATTGGAATGTGATGACCATTCTATTACACACATGATGCATTCTCATTTTGCATGGACTTCCCACCAACTTTATGCATGCTCTATTTGGAGGTAATTTACGTGTATGGGTACGTGTATGTTTGTTATATCACCAATTATTTGGCATTTTGCTTTTGCAAAATGTCTAAAGATTTATTTGTGAACATGATCTAATGTGCATTAAAAGTTAGGTCTAAGATGTGTCCTTGGTTGTCCAAAACTACAAACTTACAGTTGATTGATATTGACATTTATGGGCATTCAATAATATACAATATATTATCATGTGAACAACAAATAACAAACATTGAAAAGTTTGTACTCAAGAACTTTGAAATTGTATTGTTCAATTGTCCACCAAGTTCACTTTGGTCATGACTCATGAAAATGTTAGAGAACTTAGTTGCTATTTACAATAATAATGAACATTGAAAAGTCTTTATTCAATAGCTTTGATATTGTATTGGTCAATTATCCACCAAGTTCACTTTGATCATGACTCATGAAAATGTTAGAGAACTTAGTTGCTATTTACAATAATAATGAACATTGAAAAGTCCTTATTCAATAGCTTTGATATTGTATTGTTCAATTGTCCACCAAGCTCACTTTGGTCATGACTCATGAAAATGTTAGAGAACTTAGTTGCTATTTACAATAATAATGAACATTGAAAAGTCCTTACTCAATAGCTTAGCTTTGATATTGTATTGTTCAATTGTCCACCAAGTTCACTTTGGCCATGACTAATGAAAATGTTAGAGAGAACCTAGTTGCTATTTACAATAAGACTCTCATCAAATTGCTAAAACTTTGACCCTTGCCTCTCAAAATTGCTTCTACCAATAACAAGTCCATGTTACCACAACTAAAAGTACCACCATCCTTATATGCACCCCTAAAAAATTAAAAATTAAATTAAATTAAAACATAATAGCTCTTTAAAATATTTTCACTTGGTATTTTACCACCTCAGTCCACCTAGCCTAAAAGATAGGGACCAATTTAACAACAATGAAAAAGCCCCCCCAACATAAAAAAATAAAAATAAATTAAAAAAAAACAAAAACAAAACAAAACAAACCCTAATGTGGTACCCAGAGTGTACCTGTTATGTGAATTTTAGATTTCTTTTACGCTTCTTCTTCTACTACTGTCCCAAACAACGCAAAAGAAAGACTGGAAGAAAAAGAAGGAGGAGGAGACGACGACGACGACGACGATATCTGTGTGCGCGCGTGCACAGGCGCTTTGTTTGCTTGCGAGAACGGAGATTTTGGGCGCTGCCTGCCTGCCTGCCTCTCGCTCTCGATCGCACCACGCGCCCGCCCGTCGCACCAAGCTGACTACACATTCCAGACTTCTTACTCTCTCGCAAGAAACAGTAGCTTATGAAAATCTGTCTGCAAATCAGAAAAAACCAATTGTAGACT
>Ga0209611_10006497_pt1 | contig 19134 bp, 14 predicted proteins | sample S1TSphgellanicum_3_FD_187693 | JGI IMG/M metagenome (GOLD analysis project Ga0209611, IMG submission 187693) | Host-associated microbial communities from peat moss isolated from Minnesota, USA - S1T2_Fc - Sphagnum magellanicum MG (SPAdes) (version 2) | ecosystem: Host-associated > Plants > Peat... | reverse complement strand
TGACTCACAGACATGTGTACAACCTTTCAAATCTCACAGCAAGATTTCATGCTAAATGGCCAAAAGATTCTCAGCTCACTGTAGATGACCAGAAGATCCTGACAACTCAAGACCTGTCTCAGTGCCTTACATTAAGAGGAGTAGGAACTTGATCAAATTGGCATGCCAACTCATTCAAAAACAATCAGCCATTCACCTGGTTTAAGAACAGGACCGGGAATGACGAATCCTCTTGGAACTCAGAGTGTGATTTACAGCAACCTATCAAGCCATGAAACAAAAGACAAGAGTCTCTTTTTCAGTAAATTACCTGCTGTGATGAACTGAATGTACAGGGAGTGACCACATCAAGCAAAACCTAGCAATCCACCAAAAGCTGCAGCATCTATCCTTCTGATCTCAAAAGTGTCAGATCAAGAAAGCTGAAATAACCTATATCCATATTACTGATACCAAAAACAAGAATTTCCAGAAGCAACATGCAGAAGCTACTATGCAGACCATAACAACCACAAAATGCATAAGAACGTTGAACTATCAGCGTGAAGTAGCATGAAGTAGGGGGCTCAAATGAGTTCTGTTCAAGTGCTCAACTTGAGTATGCAGGCCCTGCTCTCCTTTCATCAAACCAACCATTCCTGTCTAGCACATGCACCCAATACCTCTATAAACAAAGACGCACTCACCTGCAGTGCACAAAAGAACCAAAGGACTGCACGTGATTGACAAGGAGCATATGCATTCAGTACTTTTAGACACTGACAAACACACCTGCAGTGCAAGAATGGAAACAGAGGATTGAACATGATAGTGAAGGAGCTGGAAGAGAAACTCTTTAAAACTAAGCAAGCATCAAGTGTAGGTAGGGGGATGTAAGTATCAGTAAAGAAATGTCATCAAATTTGGACTGCATTACCAAATGCACATCACTTCCAGATTACACAACAATTTCCTCCTGCATGAAATTCACAAAAACCAAATACAGTAACAACAGTCATGTCAAAGCAGGCATGCCCACCACATTCACAAGCTGACAGTCCATGACCCCCGTAGCAACCTAAGGATCAGCAACATGCTGTCATCACTTATGAATTGCATGCTCTCCAGGGCATGCAGCTTCCAGACAACAATAAATGAACATCATATCCCTAGAGACAACAAACTGGAAGTGCCCAGGTCAAAATACTGCACACAACCAAAATTGTGCAATCCTGTCCAAGATTGGGTGTGAAAATACCTTCACTGCATCTTTTGATATTGAAGTTTTTTTTACTTCTATGTGTTCAGATAGAAGAAGAAGAAGAAGAAGAAGAAACCAGTGAAATGATTGATCCAATCCCAAAAGAAGACACAAATCCACCTCCAAGTCTCATCCCTGTCTTTGTAACATCTACACAGTGAGCAAGACAACTTAGACTCTGAGTATCAACTGTCTCCTGTTCCACAAATGATCATCAAAGTGCCTGTCAGCCTTTTGGTAATCAATTCAACTTCCACTACAAAGCATTGAGTGCCAGGATTTTTTTGCAAGAGACCACTGTAGCCATCAAATGTTACCATATTCCCAAAAAAATCATGTTGCACATTACATTGCATATTTGTGAAGGTGGTTTCCATTTGTGGTATCCTGAATGAAACATGACAGCTGCAGAATCATCTTTTGCTTATAAGACTATGCAACAAGAAACTGTTTAGGTGATAATATGAGTTGCAAACTGGGAAGCTGGAATTAGGGTATTAGGCAGGTGCCCTCCATTCATCCCATGTAGAAGACTTTTCCATGAATCTAGTTGTAACCAAAGAAAATTGCAAAAACCATTTACCACTGATTAGAGGAGCAAATACTCTGGATTGTCTGCAAAGTTGATAGTGTGTCTTCTGACCTGAAATGTTATGGGGTTCCAAAGTCTACAATGCTATCTGTACAAAAGCTGCATCCTTCCTCCTCCAAAATTGAAGCTTCATGTGGATGGGTGGCACATACACATGAGCTAAGCAAGCTATTGTTGCAATGGGAAGTTACGGACCACCTTCAGAATGTCAGAAAATGTTACAACACCTAGAAGCAAACCTTGGTCATCAATCACCCATACTTGATGAACACGATTCTGCAAAGCCTTTGACATCACTTCTTCAAGTGATGAAGTTAGAGAGCATGTTACAGGAGGTGACACCATTTCCTTGCACTCAAAAGTATTCCTTGCATGGAATTCTGCTCCTATCCCAAACTGCTGTGCCTCACTTGCTCTGCCAAAGAGATCAATCATTGAAAATGACGACCAGGCCTGAAGTACTTCAGTTGTGCACCCTCGCAAATCACTCGCTGAAAATTTGCCTAGAAGTTTCATTCCACGTCCCTGTTGTTCATCACATTCAATTGTCAAATATCTCCACTTGACCTCATAATTTGTTGGGTCAGAAACAATGAGACCATTCTTGAGTAGACATGAATAAGAATCAAGACACTGGAAAACTCAAAAGTGTGGCTGCCACCAGTGTCTTAATTAAGACAAGTATGCCTTCACATCCCTGTAGAAGATGATTTTGAAAGCAACTGCAGAGCTGTGCTAAGAACTGGTCAACTTTCTTTCAATCTTCAACAGGGCAAACAAAGCATTGTTCTCCTAGCCAAGAAATGGGACATGGATACTCACAATGACAAGCTTAGCAGCATCAGGGCTGTCAGGTACACCATCCACGATTGCAACAGCTGTGAGAGAGACATTGCGCATGCACTTGACAACATCCATCACCTTCATATTGCAGGGGGCAGCAAGCACACTGGTTTGTACTACGCCCAAGGTGCTTATACTGAGCCCAGTCACAAACTCCAGGTCCTTGGCATGTGTGAGCAGAAACTCCACCATGTCTGTCTGTGTCAGCATGTGATAACCTGGTGATGCTTCCATGAGTTCCACTGGGATTTGGTTTGAATGATGCATCAGGCTCTCCACTGGAACCAAAGCTCGATGAATTCCTTTGCTCATTGGCTCCATAGCCTCATACACCCTGACATTCACGGAAACAGCATTTGTCACAGTACCTGAAAACTAACTAGCCATAACCTCTTCAACCTGATTATAGCATTGCGTCCTCGCCATCTTACTGCAAAATGGTTCTAAGCAAATCATCATCAATTCGACAATCTCCGACGATTCTGCCTCTTTCCACCTATAGGACCTGAAGGACATGAGTTCTTGTTCCCATTAGCATCTTTTCTTCCACAAGAAAGAAAGTACTCTCCTCCTAACCTAGATTGCGGACGCATAACCACATTGCAAAACCAGAAAGGAACGAGAACGAAGAGCCTTACGAGGCGTTAGGGCTGATAGTCCAGAGACTGAGACCTTCACGCGAGTGACCGATAATAGAGGCGACGGTAGACGACAAACGATCCGCGAAGTCGTCCCCTTCCTCCTCGACGACGTGAATGAGGATGTCTAGCACGCTCACCATACCGATGAACTGCTTCCGCACATGTCCAGTACTCTTGTCCGCTTCCATAATCATAGAACCTCCCGCGCCAACCCAGTGCCCAGGCGGCGCCGCAACGGGTACCGCAAGAATGCTCTTGGCCAACAATGCGTTCAGCGTGTCGCCAACCGTGGCACTGTAAGGCACCTCCACCAAGCGCCCCTTACGCTGCACTAACTGCTGCACCTTGGTGTGCTTCAACACCCCCATTTTCTCCTCCACATTCTCCTCCATCGCTACCTCCATGCTTTGCGTCGACAATTCACACCCAGTTGCTGCAATCTTGCTCCTCTATTGCTACAATTTGGTCGTACTTTGTTGCAGAATTTGTGCTTCGATTCTGCACCTTCTCTCACTGAATTTTCCCCCTACTTTAGCTTCAAAATTCTAAATCTGTGGCGTACTTTCAGTATCGAATTTTGGCGATGGTGAGGAGCTTGAGAAAAGATCCTAGACAGGAGCACACTTGGCTCCGTTTCTTGGCACGAAGACACAGTTACTCGATCCTGCCAAGGTGGCGCCTCATCCCAATGGACGAATAGTGCTGAAGTATGGACGAGAGGAGGATGGTTTTATAAAATCGTCCATAGTAGTGAAAATTGGTGAAAATGCTAAAAAGAGGGGGGAAAGATGGAAACTGGAAAAAGAGCATTGAAAAAGGGGAGATGTAGGTATCATGTGGGATTGTTTATTGTTTACAATTTTACGTCCGTTTGGGACCAGAGAGTCATGTGGGATTAAACAAGTGCAGCAAATTGAGAAAGAGAGCAAAAACCAAGATAGAGGTAGAAAAAAAGACAAATAATATTGGAAGAAAGGTTCCACAGTTCCACTCCTCAAACTCATGCAAATGCCGCCTTCAGACTCAACATCCTTTTTGAATTGCCTTTCCAAAAAGTCATTTCCACTAGGTACTTGCGGATTAACTAGTGCAACCTAAAAAGAGACCAGAATCACTAGTGCATCACACAAAAATTTCCCACATAAATGCCCATTTATTGCAATTCAATTTTTTTACTGAAAATAGAGGAGCAAGATTGCAATGATACCTTACCGGAAAACATGATTTTGGCTGATGGAACAATGCAAAGACCCATCTTCTCAAAGCAAAGAGTATATAAACTTACCAATATGACATATCTTCTTATGGTCAGAAGAACATGGAAAGTTCCTCAACAGCAAGCTGGCATCCCTCTAAGCAATTACGATATGCAATCTTGAAGGAATTTGAGGATAAAAGTTGACAAAATGGAAACTTTTTCATAAGATTGAAGTTTAGTGAAAGCTTAACAAACCCCAGTTTCTCCATTAGGGCTAAACCAGATTCTGTGTTGCACCTTGGACAGGTTACTTGCTTTCACCTAGATGTTCTAAAATCCAAGGCAACAATGCATTTGAATGCTCCCTGGCTGCATTTGAATGCATCTTGCACACTAATGGCATGCCATATGCCCTGGCAAACCCCAAAGTTGTTGGCTTTCGAAACAGCCCTGGATGTGCAGATATAGGTTTATTCCCTAACAAACTTTCTAAGTCTGCAGCTCACACATGAAACTTGGGTCACCACTTGCTCTTGCATGTACCTGTAACTGGGAGCATCTCCATAGGAGATTATGAGAGTCTTCCCGGGAATGGATAACATGCCTTGTCTTCCTTCAGTTTTCATTGTGTGACATGAAGTTGGTGTGAAGAAAGTCATCTCTCCAAATTTCGTGTGGTCCTTACCACACTATGAGTCCCTTCCCATGCACTTGCTGCATAACACTAGCTACTATACAATCAACTTGATTCAACAGGAGTCTAAGAAGAAAAATGATGCAAAGTCTGTTGGTGATGAGCTCACTTCCATTTCTTGATGGGCCAATTGTGTTGTGTCCACGAGGATCTATTTCACCACAATCACAATTTAGACCCATGCACCTCAGGATTAAAGCTCCTCCCATTAGCCAGTATATTTGAATTGATTTAAATCATTATGCCCAATAAAAGTGCTTTAAGATTTTGTCTATGAATTTGAGTGTTTCTCAGATTCTACATGTCCAGACAGTAATTGCATTGGACCCTTCAAGCCATTAATACAATAACTCATTCTACCTCATGAATTTAACATTGTCTTCAAACAGAACTTTGACAAAATCAACAGCATATGTTCTGAATGCCATTTTGCACTCTCCAGGATGCTTATCTATTAGCCAGATCGTACCTTTTCAAAAAAACATGCATGATTTTTCATGGGACATGGACCAATTTTGGTTTCTCCATAACTAGTTTAACCAGCCACATGTATGTCTTTGGGCACAAATCCCACCATCAATCCTTCTTGTACCAGAGGCCATCCTTCAGTGACTCAGAACTTAGAACCCACACCTTTCAAAAAGTCCAAGGGAATTAGAAAGTAGGAAAGATGCAGCAAAAGGAGATGAGATCACTCGTTGATGCCAATAGCAATGGGGCTCAGAACCTCATGTCCCTGATGTCAATTTGATATGTAAGCCAAATTTGGATTGCTACAGCCTAGTAACCTATAGCTTGACAAACTTCATCCATACATGAATTCTAGTTCACTCCTCAGGTCAATGGTAAGTTTGTTTCCACTCCCTTAGTGTGCTTGAAGTCCCACCTCAGATTGAAAATTTTAGCTAGTTCATGTTTACTAAATCTATTAGATTTTCTCAGATTTCCCATCCACTAAACTACATTGAAAATAGATCTAATAAGATATTTAGAAAAAGCAAACAAGAACTCTGGTGCAGTTGGCCACATCAGTCAGCCTCTTGTCAAACAAAGTGTTTTGTTGTCTAGCACTATGCAACTAGATAATTTGGAACTTCAAAGTTAAAACATTTGGCTGGTAAAATGGGCTATCTCATGTGTAGGTATCAATGTGATGATGGAAGCTTTATTTGAGGAAGATTTGTAGAACAAGATGCGTTTCTCGTTTACCTTGTATGCAAGGTCCAAAAAGAGTGCTTCAACTTCTGCCTCCTCTAGATCTCTTCCTATTCTTATCTTCTTTGGAGATAAACCAAAGTTGGACAATGCATATTTCTCAAAGAACTGCATCTGAGAAATAGGGCTTTTCTTGTCAAAAGCTCTGGTAGTATGCCATACAGAGGTTCTGTCCAAGAAGATACAGCCTTCTCACCTTCAAGTTTCACTTCTTTCTTCAAGTCTGTAGTTCCCAAACCACCATCTTGTACAATGAGCAACATTGTATTCAAGAACTAGTGTACTCTACAGCTGGAACTTCGCTAACTCCGCGCAACAACACTTGATTGCACTTCACACTCTGTCAAATTTCAGTTACACATGTGTATTACATGTAAAGTAAGGAAAAGCTTAGAAGAAATGACATACATCTAGTTCATCTTGGCCATAGGCCTTGAAACCCTATGGCTGAGATTTCAGTAGCTATAGTAGCTTATGAGTACAGTTTCAAAGTTTGCCATTCCCTATGACCTACATCCTCACCTACTTACCCCATGATTGATGTTATGTAGGAGGCCTACTATCTTTCCAGGGGACAGTCTTTTTTGGGACTTATGGGGATGGCAAAAAATATTAAAACTGAGCCACCATAGACTGCACGAACCCAGTTTGTACTACAATTGCATGGAATTCTTGCAGTTCAAGACACGTGCATGTCAAAGGTCTGAAGCAAAAGGCCAAACATCCTTGCCACCACCAGAGTCCCTGAAACATCTCACTATGAAGCATACAATTACAAAATCACTCAAGCAATCTATCTCCCTGCTTCTGTATACCAACTTGGAAACATCCATACTGCATTTGCAAGGACGCAAGACCTGAGAAGAAAACATAAAGCTTCTGTTTTTGAGAACCAGCCAGATTAAGTACCTCATGTACTTTGTGGGGACTATTGACACATACAGTCTAGTGACAATGGCTTACTATTAAGAGCAAACCCAGATAATGAAAACCAGGTTGTCCCACTTCAGGATTAAGCTCAACCTGCCAAGCCTACTGAAATGACAATGCCCATTCATAGGATGCTGCCAATGTGGACAAACTTTAGAAACCATGCCCCACAATTGAACAGTAACATACTGATAGACCAGAAAACATACTAGTGATGTCATCAGCAGCACATTGTGTGCATGCAACAGCATCTCACCAATCCATATCACACACCAAAATCCACCAAAACCTGTTGCAGCCCTCAACAATGCAAAGTTGCAGCTGAAATAACTCAAGCCTACTTTCCAATCCATGAATAAAATCAAATCTGGCTTTGTTAAAGCAGCTGAAATCTAATGCTGTAATTCAGTTTGAAAGTCCTAGGTTCTACAAATGGTCAGTCTCATCCTGTTGGAAATTATTCAAGCACAATTACAAGGGAACTAAGAGAGACCATAATTGGAAAGCTCTGTGTGCTGCAGCTTTGTGGCCATAGCCCATATGGCCAAAGCTAGTGTCGGGTATATCTTGAGAAAGAACTATACAAAAAACAAGCAAAGAAGAGGCACAATGAAACTTGGAAAGAAAATACACATATCTAGGTTTTGAGTACATGAAAAAAAGACAATTTATACCTGTCAGCTAAATGACGATCCCATGTTAAGGGGGTACATGCAGTGACTGGTGGAATCCCCAAAATGCGGAGCACAGATGTATTGGATTTGTGATGATGCCACATAGACAAAAGACGACAGCATGTGGGTGAGAAGGCTGGAGCTGCCAAATGTGATGACATCACCTAGACTGAGAAGACGCTCATAGGTGTCAAGGCCACCCCTGAGAATACATGAACTTCACCGCCAATAATTGCTATGGAGCACTTCTCCCCTCATGGGAAGAAAAACTGGCAAGTTGGCTATTGCCCTTGGATTCATTGGGTGCTCCCCTTTCTTGTTCTGGTGCTGGTTGGTAGGCTGGCCATTTGATAGAACCCCTTGGTTATGGTGTTGTTCACCATTGCAGTTCATGTTTTCATCATGGTTAGTGGACTCCCCGCACTGTCCAACAGTCAATGAAAGAAAGGTTCGTAAAAGGAAAAAATGTCCCGGTCTAGTACCATGATGAAGATGGAAGCTGGCATTATGTGCGATGGCGAGAAGATCGTTGCCAACTCTTCGTCTTCTTCGTGCTTGTCTTCTCTCACTGCCTGCTCGCCCACTTCCTTCCGCTCTTCCTTCCTTCCTTCCACAACAGTCGTAAGAGTGCGAGAACTAGGAAGGTAGGAGATGGGGTGACTAGAAAGGGCAAAAGACAACAATCCCCAATGGGACAGAATTAAACCCACAACCAAGTCTGAAGACCTTGATTGGGACCTCAAATAAATAGAAACGACTGGCATGGCCCCACCACCGCCCAGAAGCTCTGGAATTATCACAAAGCCTCCTCAAATAGGCAGGAAAAGTGGAGAGTACCTTGACTAAGAACACCCTTATCACCATGTGTATCACCCAGAAGAAAACATAAAGAACACACTGAGCTCTTAAAGTTCAACCACCACTCTCCAATTGTATGTGATTTCAACAACTTGTCTAAACCTGCAATTTCGCAAAAAATGGACTTGGTATCCACAAAAGACTTATATAGGTAATCGAACTCCAAAATACAAACCCATACGACAACAAGAAGCACAGAACATTGCACAATCAACCAAGCAATTGGCCATGACCGAAACAACACAAAAAGGAAAATAAAGATGGACACACAAGTAGGTAGACAGAGATATGGTGGCTCCACAAACAGAATATGTCCATATAGAATGCATCCGGAACACCCAAGTTGACAAGGATTGACCACATCGAGTCTATTGGCATTCTGGCCTTGAACTAATGATATTTAAGATCAACCCATACCAGAATAAGGCCAACTGTACATGCAAATGAATAGCACCCCAGAAGAAGTAGCGTAAGGTCTGTAGTAAACTGCAAAAAGGAAGGTATTATTGGTTCCAGTTCAGACAAACAAAGTATTACAAACTGTAGGACTGCCTGTATGCAGGAAGGAAACAGAGAAAAGAAGTGTAGCACCAAGAATAGGGTTGCCCTCATCACAATAAACATGGAAAACAGAAGTAGTAAACTGCCCACTGAGCTCCAAAGGTTCAAACACAACTCTAAAATTGTATTTGATTTCATCTTCATGACAAAAGACTTATAGAGAAGTACACCCAATTTGAACCTCAATTTCCTTGTTTTGCCGACATGTAGAAATGGAGACCACCATCAACAACATGAGCTTGACACACCTATCATATTTCAAACACAAGTTATTAGTTTGAGCCCAGTATTCAAAGTAGAGATGTTTTAGTATGTATAGATTACTTCTAGAAACATGCATCTAGGATTTCTCGTGAGTGCACCTGTGATGTCTTGTGTAAGCTGCAAAGGCATTAACAAATATCCTCAACCATAGAAGATTCTCTTGAATAACCCATGAAAACTTTGCCAGAGCATACAAGGCTTCGACTTTATGTAAGTGATGAGGATATTTGGTGTAGACATGGAGGATAACTTCTCCAACCTCTTAGTCATGCCTTCCCATTCTAGCAAGACCACCAGTGCTACATATTACATATTTACGGATAGGGATAGAGATGATCTATCTGAATAATCCAGGCTCCAGCCCCAGCTATCTAGAAATGTCAGTCAATTGCCCATAACAGCTCCTTATGACATTATTATTTTCAGCACTGAGGTGATGTGATAGTCCTTGCCAATTCTTGCCTGGATGGCTTAGGTTCAGTTACTACTATCAAAGTCTCTGGATGACCATCATAACACATCATTTCTTCTCTGATTCCATACCTCGCATCCAACCCATCCAAATGAAACTTGGTCCGAGGCATGATCCGAGCTTATGTGCACCCATCCCCTTGCTCGAACAGGCAAACGATGTCACTTTCTCCACTTAGCAGAAGATTCTTCCCCTGCTTTCCCCCCTCCTGCTTCTTGCAAGTCCATATTGCAAGAAGAACTGTACATTCTCCTCATCCTCTTTGGCATACTTTTATACAATACGTTCATTCCCCTGGAAAATTGTTGATCTTGCTGAATGCACAGTGGAATTGGGTTCTTAGAATCTTCAAAGCTTAATGACCCATAATATGATGAAATGATATAAAACGCAATCCCAAAATTGAAGCAAAAGCTTTAGGGCAAGGAATATGCAGAGTACCTTGGAAGGGCTTTTGGGAATATGCAATTCCTAATTGTAGAAAACACCCAAGCTTGCTCCTGATTTTGGAGATGTATTCAAGGTGGTGCTCAATTTGATGTCAGCTACATGGGAGAACATCTTAGATAACATTGTGCAGGTTAGTAAAAATTGGGAAGAGAAGTCTTTCACAGCCTTCTAAAAACCAAATCAACATTCATGGCTCCTCAAGTCTCATTTTTTCTGGTTGCTTGGATGGTTGCTTGGCTTCAAACTACATTCCTGAATTGAGCAAGGGACTACTGATAACCCTAATTTGGCAAATGCCAACTTGTGCCAAGGAAGAGCCAGGATTACTGCAGTTGTTACCATGAAGTAACACAGGGAACACATGAGAAGTAGCCAAGCAGTTGGCCGTGGCCGAAACAAAAAAAATACAGGAAAAGAGAACTGATGATAAAACTGGTAGACAGTGAAATGATGCCCTCAAAAACAACCCATGCTAACATTATCATGTCACAAGGAAAATCAGGTGGAAAACAAAAGTCTACAAGGATCCACCACAAAGAAAATCCTAGTACAAACTAAAACTTTTCAGGACAAAGCAAAACACAGAAAATTGCATAATCAACCGAGCAGTTGGCCATGACCAAAACAATGCAACAAAGGACAAGAAGGACGACACCCACATAGATAGACAGAGGTCAGGTGCATTCAGGACAAACCATGGGAAGTATTTGTTCACATAAGTGAAATCAGGAGGACACCTTGAGTCTACAAGGATTGACCACATCGAGTCTGTAAGCTTTTTGTCCTTGAACTGAGAACTTTTAAGCTTAACCCATTGCACAAAAAGGGCAACTGTAAATGCAAATGGAACTAGCTCCAAGAGGAGTAGCATACGCTTTATAGTTAACTGCAAAGAGAAAGGAATCATTGCACCCAATTCAGAGAAACAAAGTGCTACAAAGTGTAGCACTGATTGTATACAAGAGCCAAAATAGAGAACCTAAGTGTGGTCCGAAGACTAAGCTTGCCCACATCAAAATAACTATAGAAAAAAAATTAGGAAAAAAAAAACCCATTGAGCTCCTAAGGTTCAACCACCACTTGTCAATTGTATCTAATGTCAACAACTTATTTAAACCTGAAGTTTCCCAAAACCTTGAAAAGGTAGTCAGAAAAGACTCATAGAGAAAATCAAAGCTTAGGGTTGTGGAGTCTGGAGGACTTCTTGCCTTCAACAAAGTAACGGCCCACTGGACACAAACCCAAACTGCAAATACTGTTGATGTGACAGCAAGGCAGAATACCACATATTGTCCAACAGTGTAAAAAGAGAAAAAAACTATAGAAAAACATCTAGAAAGGAAGAGGGCTAGGAAGTCTTGGGCTGCCTGCAAAGAGAAAAGAAATGGAGAAGCATAGAGTGCTACAAAGAAGTGTTGGACTTCCTGTACAGAGAGAAGACTTGTCACAACAAATAGAGAAAACAACAGAAACCCCACTATCTCAAGGTTGAATGATCTCTCACTGATCGTAGCCTTGGATTTCAGCTCATGAACATCGACACTAATAATGTCAACTTCTTGCTTATCATTCAAGCATGGACCAGCAAGAAGCTTCCTCCCAATAGGAAACTTTGTGATGAGGAGAAACTTGTGTAAAGCTCTCCTGTACCCCTTCTGGTACATCTCCAGTATTGCTGATGGTCTCATAGCATCTGGGTGTTTTGAAGAGTCCATATATTGTAATATCTCTGTTATACAAGGGAGAAGAATGCCAGCACTTGTTTGTTGTTTAAAAGCCCTTTGGAACATGATCCTAGCTTCACGGTCACTTTGAGACACACCTCGTCCAAGAGCATAGCAGCATCCAAGCTCCACATACGCACAAGAATATCTGTGCTTAATGGCTAGTCGATAAAGCTCAACAGCCTTCTCATGGTTCTGTTCTGTACCAAGTCCATGCTCAAAACAAAGGCCTAGTCTATACTGTGCCTCTGGGTTCTTCTGCTGAGCTGCATTGCTGAACAATTTGAATGCCTTGTCAAAATCTTGCCATTGACCGATCCAATTGCCAAAATGCTTACCTGCTTTCACCTTCTCTTGAATCCAATTGAATTCCATGCCCTTGAAGTGATATCGCACGTGATCTCCATTGTTACATGCATGGAAGACTGTGAAACTGTACACATGAATAGGCATATTCTCCTTCAAACCCTCCTCAATGCACAAATTTTGACCCAAGAAAGATGACAACTTTTGGGCATCATTCTCAACAATGCAATTTAATGGGGATGGAAATGAATCTCTTAGGATCAACTCCTTGCAGTACACCAACATTTGGCAGATTTCAGGAAATGGAGGCCGTTCTTCAGCCTTCGTGGCCCAACACCTGTATATGAATGCTGACAGGTACACTGGGCAGTAGGCCATTGATGGTAAAGCAGGCCTCTTCCCTCTGCAAACTTCCTCATATAGCTTATTTCGAGGTACATCTGAAAATGGCGTTGTCGCAGTGAGCACCTCAAAGAAAACCATCGCAAAGCTATAAACATCTGCTGCTTTGGTGTACTTCCTGGCTTTGTTGTCCGCTTGATCAAATACTTTGGGTGCCATCCATGGACTTGTACCCCTGTTCAGTGTGGTAAATTCAGAGTTCTCCTTTAATTTTGAAATGCCAAAGTCTGCAATCTTGACATGCCGAGACAAGGAAAGTTTAAGGTTCTCATCATCCTTCACCACATTTATTAAGACATTCCTTGCCTTAAGATCCCGGTGCATCACATGCCTTTCATGCAAGCAGCTCATGCCGTGTGCTATCTGTAGCATGACATCAACAGCTCCAAGGAGGGGAAGAGGGGCTCTTCCCTTGTTCCGTGCCATGCGATTGGCTAAGTAACGTTCAAGGTCCTCCCTCATTAGCTCCAAAACAATTACTTCTTGAGTTTCATTGAAAGTATGCCCAATGAACTGAACCACATTAGGGTGTTGCAACTGTCCCAACGAGTGCACTTCATTCCCAACATCCTCCTTCGTTGTGTTCTGGGGACGTCCAGAAACCTTAGCGGCTGCTGTGATTCCAAGGAACTCGCACTTGAACACTGCTCCATAAGACCCTTCTCCAAGTCTTTCCTTTACATCCACATGAACATCATCAAATTTTATCAAGAATTGGCCATGAATGGATCGCTGTTCCAAGTGTTTTGCTAGATTGTAATCATTATTGCTGTTCCCTGATTTTAAGCAGGAATTTATGTGCTGCAATAGGGTCTCCCTGTCCCTATCAGATGCTTGTTGAACACCTGACATTGGCAATTCTGAATCCAGGATGGTTGAGAGATCAAATTTGAATTTGCACCCAGCTTCTGCAATTAAAATCTTTAACACCTTAACACAACTCAGAAACTCTTTCAAGTGGATTTCGACCTTCTTTCCAACTGACACAGAATTGGACTAATTGGCCATTGACCTCCACCAATCCTTGTTGGCCCAATCTTTTGCCAACCGCTCACCATAGCACATAAGACGACACAATTCTGTTAGAACTTGTTCACAAGAATCTGGAAATCCTGCATCTAAGTCTGTATATTGCTCCAGATCATCCATCGAGCTCATGTATATGTATGCAAGGAGGTTGCACAGCTGCTGGTTGAATTTGACTCCTCCACACTGTTGCATCAACTTGCTCGCAATTTCCTTGCAGTGGTTGTACAGACTCGTCATGTTGGAACAGAGTGTATAAATGCACCCTGCCAAGAGAATGACAATGTTTAATCATTCAGAGCCTAGTTTCCAAAAAGCATTTAGACAGATGTTTCGCACATAACAAAGCGCAGTCCCAGAGAGTGGCCATGCAGTTGCAAGTACGGTTCCTGGAGGAAGAAGGATCTATCAGGAAGGGTGCGTCTAAGTTCTGATAGACCAAATGCAGACCCTCTGCCTTTTGCACTCAAGACCTTCCTGATTGATGCTGGACCTGCACTCTGGGTTGATAATCTTCCTATCTTCAGTCCATCTCTCAACAAAGAGCTAGAAACCTTCCAATCCAGTAATCAGACTGGTATGCACCTACTGCATGATTGTCCAGAGCAACCTTAATGTTGTTGGAGATCTATTACGTATCTTGGAAGCGAGACAAAAAAGGACGAGCAAAAAGCAAGCATTGTGACAACTCCTAAGCATGGCTGTTGTTTACCTGTGATGCCTTGCACAATCCCCACCCACAAAGAAGGACAATAAAATGCAGAAAGATAATGATTGAGTCCAGATCCGAAGAAGAAAAGAGCTCAAAACACAGGCCAAGCGAGTTGCAGCTCCAATCCCTGTGTCTTCTTTCCAGATTTGTGCACCTTCAGGTTAAGCAAGGATCCTGTGAACCACGAGAACTGAAAACAATATTCTCCTTTTGCCTTCAACTCCTCGATCTGCTTGTGAAAAGATCGCAAGCAGTTATTATAATTGTTAGCAGAGTCACTTGAATCTCGATAAAAAAAGTTGTTGAACAAGCTTTCATGGCATTTCTTCCACAATAAGTGCACACTGGCAGAAAGCAAAACAATACCAACTGCAGCTGCCAAAGCTGGTTTTTGTCCACATCTAATGAGATCTCTGGAAGCAGAGAAGCAAGATGGCTACGGACAAATTGAAATAGTTCGAGCAAACTTGGCGCGTGGTGCCTTTAAGGTTCTGCAACCTGCATACAACCTCTGGCCAGTTTGCCATTACTGGACGGAACCAAAAATTTCCACATCATGAATTTATATGCAGTTTTCTCTCTCTACTCTGCCCTTTGTCTGGCGAGCAGGCAGTGACCAGCTTATTAAGTCAAGTCTGTCAGCAAGGATAGAAACACTAACCAGGGGATCGTCTTTTCACGTTCCACAGAAGCCTGCAGCTGACTCAACAGCCCCTCCTCTAGCGGATGCTATTCCCGTACTACTGGAGTGTCAAGGTGCCCCAGCAGTGAGAAAAAACCTAAACCCACCTCACACAAAAGTTTGAAAAGGAAGACGCTAGAACTGGAGCTTCGTTGGAAAAGAAACTACGAAGAGAAGGAAATAAATGAGGAGGCGAGAGGAGGAGAAAAACACAAATCTTGAGATAGACTAGATCTTACGCACCTCACACAAAAGTTTGAAGAGGAAGACGCTAAAACTGGAGCTTCGTTGGAAAAGAAACTACGAAGAGAAGGAAATAAAATGAGGAGGGGAAGAGGAGAAAGTGTGGACATATATTCGGAAGCTCACTCGAATGCGCGTGCAGCCGAGCGGATCAGGATCGCTTTGTACCTAACAATTATATACGTATGCAACTATTCTCACAAAAAGGCATGTCAAAGTAGCTACAGTTAATCAATTATACCCCCCACAGCAACCAACAAATCCAATGTTCATGGGTGAATGAAGATAAAATCATCCAAGGATGACAATTCGTGACTTGTTGCGTTTTGTAACTCAAATTTCGTGTGCATTTCAAATTCAAACAGTACAAACCTGCCTCAATTTTTGTAGTCTATTTGGATGAGCATTGTCGGGCACAAGAACTTAGTGCCAGTCTTTCAGGAAGTTGCAAAATGGAAGAAATCTTCCATGGTGGAAGTACATGTCCCCTAAAAATTAGGGCAAGTTTTTACTTTTGTTGGGTGGGTAATTTATTTTCTGATAATAATTGGTTCATAATTGATGCACCGGGATTATAAACAACTATAATCATGCTTCTATATCTTTGACATAATTGATGCACCGGGATTATAAACAACTATAATCATGTCCGGGACATCATTTTGTCCTAGTGTAATTGTCATAAAGGTAACTCCCGCCACTCCAAGGGAGTTAGCCCAGTGAACAGCACAAGTTACCCACATACGGTAAAATTATGGTTTGTAAATATCATTTTGTCCTGGTGTAACTGTCATAAAGGTAATCGCATAAAGGTAACCGTCAAAGACAGACACACTGACGGACATAGTGAATTAATATATAGGATTAGGATTTTAACTGCAATGTGTCCCCACGCTACTAGTGGAAGTGATCCCAATCATTAACCAATACACTCAAATTTTGAGTGGAATGCACCTATCCCACTATAATGGTTTGGTAGTGTTTTTGGTGTTCCTAGTGATTGTGGTCCTATGGCAAGGGACAAGTCATTGCATAATCACCATGCATGCCCAAACCACTAACTACAAGGAACCATTTACTAGAGTTTAAACCATGGAATGGTCAATTCGGCATTTTCATTCCCCCTTTATTGATGTTTTTGTTTGATGTTTGGCATATTACTATTTTCACACTTTAATCCATAAATTCATTTACACTGTCATTTATCATGGTACGGTGCAATAAGGGCCATGTGTAATACTCAATGATGGAATTAATGATGATTGTATCGTAAATATGACATTATTAATGACTTTGGAGGTCATTCCTATAGAACTATTCCATGCAACAACCTAGGGTAATATGTGTTGCAAGGTGTTGTTAAACATCTGAAAATGAAAGAAAATCTTATTGTTTTGATGCAAGTCATATACAAGGGACCCTAGATGCATGTATGGAAAATTACCCCATACAAATGTGGGATGCAAATGTTCACTACCTCTAGACTCCAAATGCCAATTGAGGAAGTTCAAATATGTATGTTCTTCATAGAAATGTAAAAGATCTCGTAGTTTTAAAGTGAATGTTATTAATACATTTCATGGAATTGCAATTGTAGATGATGCAAGTAGATTGTTCAATGGGAATTGTTAGCTTATTACAAAGTGTGCACACTCACATGTACACACAACATTATAAAGTTCTAAATTCATAAGACTTTGAATTTCATCCCAAGATTCAATATGTAATGTCTTGTTGTGGGAAGTTTTAAAATGCCACTACATGTTGTGATGGATAAAGGTTCAAAGGAGCAACACACGAAGCGGAAGAAGAGTTGAAATGTGCGAGCATGAATGTTAAAGGTACCATTTGATTTGAAAGGTCTATGTACATGTTCAAACATGTTTTTAGCAAATTTCATAATACAAGGCTAGCATATATGACAAGTAGAATCTATGGCATTAAGATTAGGTGTAATTGATTTAACCTTAATGATATAAGCCCAAATTATGCAGAAACCTCAAACCTTAGTGAAATAAACTTGGTTTAAGTGACACTAGCTTCAAATAAACTTAATGAAACATGGTTAATTAACATAAGCCCTTAGTGATATTATAAACTTGAATGACATAGGCTAAATAACAAGAGCCTTAGTGGCATATGTCTTAGTGACATAGTACACTTTGAGTTTGAATTGAAACAAACATTAGTGACATAGGTCCTAGTGACAAACCCAAGTCCTAATGAATGACATAGGCCACCAATGACATAAATGTTAATCAAACCAACTCTAATCTTAGTGATCGAATTAGATGTAATAAAATAAGTATTTGTGCAAAATGTGTTGCATTTTATAAGGGTTAATGTATATAAACCATGATTGAATGAGGAAAGGGAGGGGGAAGAGGAGACAATTCAAAGCAAAGGGGCTAAAAAATTTGAAAAACCATTGCACCTTATTTTAGAAATACATGTAAACGACACATTACATCAAATTAACTCAAGTTATTAGGCCTTAAATACGACTTAATGATCTACATAGGCCAAGTAGCAATATGAAATCAATGAAATAATGTTTTATGACTACTTAGGGCAAATTCTCAATTTAATGAGGGTGGTGTATGGACCACCTTGCTATGTGAATGACCATGCTTGAATGAAAAGGAATAAAGTGACATGTACCATAATGACCAATCTTGCTTATGCTTTAGATGTGGGCATGTGTATGTATGGGGCAACAACTTGAATATTAAGGAATAAGCTTTATGACTTAGTGACATGTAATCTTTAACATGATATGAATGACATTATAGTGTTTGATGATTAGGGTAGATTTTCACACCCTTACCAAAGATAATGTGTGGACCACCTAACTATGTGAATGACCAAAATTGTTCATGGGAAAAATAAAATGACACAATTCTTAGGGATTTAAACTTTGTGAATTCTAATGTGATGCATGATTATGATTAAACACAAGAAAAATGGTAATTGGAAGATTTGGATTATGGTGAACTTTTTATATATAAATGACCTTTCTAAGTCACTAATAGATATATATAATGACATAGAATACGATGATCAATCCCACCACCTAATTATACTGAACTTAGCCACGAGTATTGCACCCTTCAATGATGAATGTTAATGCAAACTTATATTTAGAATTAAAATGTGAAAGTAATATGGGTCCATTCATGGTTAGGGTACCAAAAAAGGAAAAAAAAGACTTATGGATTTTTTAGAGCTATTTTTTACAAATAACATTTACATGAAACAAACTTAAGTGAAAAAAATTGAATAATCCAATATAAGATAATTCATGTGTTAATGGTGATTTTTCACAATCATACATAATTGGGTATGAATATTTTTGTTTAATGCCAAAAATGTAAAAAATCCTAAAAAATCCCAAAATGAATTTTAAG
>Ga0209611_10006496_pt1 | contig 19138 bp, 8 predicted proteins | sample S1TSphgellanicum_3_FD_187693 | JGI IMG/M metagenome (GOLD analysis project Ga0209611, IMG submission 187693) | Host-associated microbial communities from peat moss isolated from Minnesota, USA - S1T2_Fc - Sphagnum magellanicum MG (SPAdes) (version 2) | ecosystem: Host-associated > Plants > Peat... | reverse complement strand
GGGATGCAGTTATATAATCAAAAACGACAAAAATCAAGATGGATGGACCCAAGGATATTTAATGCCAAAACCCAAGCCCATGTTGATGCAAGCAAGTTGGGAGTAAAGGAGGGTATTGGCTTGGAATGGTCATGTAGGTTTAAATTATATGGATTAGATGTCTGATAAGAACATTAGTGACGAATTAACGTTCGAAGAGTAAATTAACACCTACAAGTCAGGCAAGAGGATTTAGGTGGAGGTTATAAGCACATTGGAAGCATGGGGATAGGTTGGGGGGTTTGATCATGGACAACTATAGGGGCTAATAAAATGGAAGGGAAGAAAAGGTCTTACATGTGCATTATTTAAAGGGATTGGGAAAATGTTGTGTTGAGGCTAACTTCGCATTAACATGAAGGGTTAAAAGTTGTTAAGGGGATTTAGTGGGTGGTGCATGGGTTGTTAAAATGGTATGGGGGGTTGGTGGGTGGTGCATGGTTTGCAAAAGAAAGGTAATGGAGAATGGGGTTGTGGTGGTGTGTGAAAAAACAAATGGGTGATGTGAACTACGAAGTTCAATGAGACATGATAAACTAAAGGACATGGGACGTTTTATGCCCATAAGGAAAAAGGTTTATAAGGAGTGTAATTGCAAATAGGCCCCACTTTCTAAAGATTGCATATTTCAATTTAACAATCCTCTACCTATAAAGTCAACCACACAAAACTAAACAAATCAAGAGGAATAATTAAAAAATCACGACAAACAAACAAATTATATTTCAAAGGATAGTTGAACCTTAACTTTGCTATAACTTTGGACACCTTCATCTTTATTTTACTGTGTTTGACACAACCTATACACTTTTGAAAACTATTGTGCAAAGATTAGGGGCTCAAAATCTTCCAATTTTTTAATTCTTTGGACTACCCAACTAAAATAACACCCAACTTCAATAATAATAAAAACACCTTCAACTCAATCCTTTGCTCAAAAGAAAGCCCTATAAAACATATGATTGGTCAATAATTAACCATTATGTATTCACACATTCACACTTACAACACATTTTTGATTTTTTTTTTCTTGTTTTTCCTTTGTTATTTCTTTAAAACTATGACAAAAACTAAAAAAAACCAAGACTATGGAAAAATAATTCACTTTGTGGTAGAAACCTTTTATTGTGCTTAATTTGTAAATAATAACCAGATTCTTGGTGATAAAAAACTTTATGGGCTTGACGAAAATGTAAAGGGAAAAATACACATCACAAAACAAAACCTAAAAAAAAGAGTTACACAAAACCCACCTTCCCTTGGCCTTTTCACCTTCGTTGTTTGGTTGTCTATTGATGTTGGTGTTGTTGTCATCACCATCCTCCTCCTTTGTCCCAAAAGTGGTTACTTTCATATGTCATGCCATGCCCCCAAAATCTAGAAACTAGACTTACAACTAATCCTATTGGAACCCCAACTAAACTTACAACCACTCCACTTCTAACGAAAATTGGAATAGAACATGGGTCCTAGAACCCCCCCTTTTTCTTGAATGCCCCCACCATAAAATTTTCTTCTTTGTCCTTCTTTGCCTAACTTTCTCTCTCCTCTTTTTATGTGGTGCTAATTATTGAGCACAGAGAAAAATAACAGTAATATTGGCAGCCAAGTTGCCTCCAACATTGCCATTGCCACTCATGCTTTAAAGACCCTATCAACAACAAACCCCAACAAGTTCAATGGAATCACTTATAAAATATTATTGGAGGGAATTTCCTTTTTTGTTACAATCTTTTATTTTATTAGTTTATTAGTGGTATCATGATTGTCATGTTCTTGTGACATGTGTTCTCCTACTTTTATTTGCCTTGTACTTTTTGTGAATGGGTTTTCATCTTTGCCTATTTAGTTTTTACACATGGTTTTTCTTTCTTTTTGACGCAAGATTTGAAGTTGGCAACTATGCTAATTGAGGTCCCAAACATAAAATGATCAGCAAGTTTTGATGGCAAGTGCTTACAACAAAGGCCTACCCTACACGAAAATCTTCAAAAAGGAGGAATGGTAAATCTGGTTTCTTACTTTGATGGTTAAGGGGTAATTTTTTCACATTAAAGAATGTATTGTGAATTACATTAATATATGACAGCATATTATTTTCATTATTGACTTACAACATGATATTATCACATGGCATATGGGGGTCTCTATGTGACCATGATAATGCAATTTATTTTAATTTTTTTTTGGTTAATTTTTTGTTCTAACCAAAATGACACTGATACATAAAAATATTTAGCCAATTTCTAAAAGAAGTTAAATATGATTTTTTAATTAAAAAATCCTTCTATATTTTGGTTGATTTGCTTGAACCATGTATAGAAATCTGAAAAGTGGTTTAAAATTTTGATCAAATTATGGTTACTAAAAATTTCAAAAACCACATTACTTTGTCACCTTTTTTTTTTAATACATCTTTTTGGCTATATTTAGCCAAGAAAAAAAGAGTTGGCATTGGTGTTTTTTTTTGGCAAAAATCCACCAATTTTTTACCCCAAATATGGCTTTTATCTAGGGAATTTTATTTTAGAAATGTAAATTTGACTAATTTTGGGGAAAAACGAGGGAAAAATGGTTGGTATGATTCAAATTAAGGTTTAGGGCAATGGCTAGCACTTATATCTTTCTAAGTTTTTTTCTTCTACTATCTTTCTTTCTATTTTCTTGTTTTTTTCCACCACTTTCTTTCACCTTTTTTTCTTTTCCTCTATGTCTTTTTCACATTTGCATGTTAACACACAAGGCACACTGCTACACTAGCCCCCTTTTCTCTCCCCTCTCTTGTCCATGTTTTCAAGGTCCAATCAATGTGTAGGGTGAAAAATGAAAAGTCACCCATATGTTTAAATGATGAGCAAAGAATGTTAGTGTTAGTAGGTTTATGGTGTTGAACAATTGGTCAAGGCCAAAGCTCAAGCTAGTTGAATCAGTTGGGCATCGAAGAGGTTCAAGGTGTGAAATCAATCAAGGGTTGGGCACGAGAAGCTTTGAGGTGGGTTAAATTAATCAAGGCTTGAAAGATTAGTTGAGTTGTGTCATGGAGCTATTGACGAGTTGGGTCAGGGAACAATTTCCTATGGTTAGGGGTTGAGTCGTGGAGCATTCAAAAGCAATGGCAATGTGGGGCAACTGCTCAAACACTAGGAATGCACATATTGAGCACATGTTTTCCAAAAAAAATATTCTCAAACCCAATGGTAAACTCAAGCACAAGCATAACTATTTAGCTAACACCTAGTTGTCAATAATATGTAATTTTTTGGAAATGGGATATATATGTTATAATCAAAGTATTTCTAGCATGTTTTGTTGATACATATTTCCTTTCCTTATTATGCATTTGATTTCATTGGTTTGCACATGTTTCATTTCATTTGCAATTTTTTATGTTCTTGAATACAATAATATTAAAGTCTTGGAAAGTCAAGACTTGCAAGATGTTGTCTCACCCAATGTGAAGGCTTGGAAAAAAATTGATTGTAAAGATGGAAAGATTTTTTAAAATTCAAAATTTAAACTCGCTCATTTTTGGGTGATTATGAATAATGAACCATGTATGGGGGTACTCACAAACAAAACCCTAAAATTCACAATTTTGAAATATAACCCATCTTTTAAATCAAGAGGAAATATTGCTACATATGTCAATGAGAAATGTTTTAGCTCCATTTCAAATGTCTTCTACCCGTTTGTAATTCATAATAGGGTTTAAATACTAAGACTTGATAAGTAGTAAAGTTTAGGTACTAAGACTTGATAAGCATTCCTTTTCCCCTGCCACCTTTTTTGCTTTGGTTTTTTAAATTGTTGCAATCGTAACATCGAGTTCGCAACTAAATGTGGAATACAAAGGCACATGAAGCCAAGAGAGTGTGTTCAAGAATGAGACACATTTTCACAAGTGGGGGAGAGTGCAAGAGACTAAGCCCAATGATTCCCAAGTGCACTTCCACTTTGGGAGTTACACTTGTGTCGAAGTCCTAAATGTTCAAAACCTTAGTTGAAAAGGTAAATGGGGCCCTCATGACATCATTAGCAAGGACTTGAAGTGTAGATGCCTAAAATCCCATTGCATTGTCCATTTAGATTTGAAATGCATGAGTTATGATCAAAAGAAGGGTCGAGAATCAAATTGGGAATTTGACTCCTAACTACAAATCACATTAAAGAAAGGGTCAAATCATCTCTGATTGGGATGTGTAATACACCATTGGAATTTTTTTTTTGAAGGCTAGAACTTATTACCTTTGCATGCTAAAAAAGGGTTTGATTTGATAAAAATATGAGCTTCCCAAGTTTTCGGACAACAAAAGTCCCAGTTTTGAGGACTCCCATTTGGGAATCTCGAGAAAAAATGCCATTTAGATGTAACCCCCATGAAGAGTCACAAAATATACTATAAGGAGGGGAATGGTGCCTCTTCCCAAAGGTTGTGGGCCATGTAAAGCTTGTGCTTGAAGTTTTCCTTATTAAATTTGCTGCACCATTTGCATTTAACTTGCACTAACCGCCTTCTTTCCTTAGTTGTGTATGTTAATTTCATCTTGAACTCTTGAGTGAGTTTGTTTTAATATCATCCCAAAGTTCTAACATGCCTTCCTACCCTTGAAATGTTACAAGTTAGAAAGTGCGCCCTAATTTATTTTTTCCATTGTTTCATTTTGGGTTGCACATTTGGGTTTCTTAAAAAGTTTGGGGGTGTGTCATAAACAAGTTTGGTCTATATAACTTGATTCTCTAGCAAAAATGGCTTAAATTCAGTTTAGTTTTATTGGTCAATTATTTGAAACCTAATTGTGCAAATTTTAACCAATTAATCATGGTTGTTGGATTAATCATTTTGGTTGTGGAAAATGTGAATTAGCCCTACAATGAGGTTTCATATTAAGAATTAAATCCATTTTTTTAGTCCACGTTCATATTCATTCTTTTACTTAATCGAGATTACATTTGGTATGATGATGTTAAGAGTAAGATCAATTTCACTATAATCATTTTCTTAAACATATTTCTTTGAATGTTACAATCTTTCATACATGTTTTAATTTCAATGTACTTATCATGAAACATGTTTTGACCAAAGTGTAAATTCATTTTCCTTAGTTTACACTTGTCAACATAAAATTTCTCAAATCATTGAACATGTTAAGGAAACTGCATACCATAAATTGATGTCGTGCAAAAAGTGTAGGAAAATCAAGATGTGTGAACGTGTGAACCAACAATTTCCATGTGTTGTTTGTGTCCAATGATAACATTTGGTCATGATTGGTCATACTTGATTCAAAGGGGCATGGTATCAATTCAAAACTAGTTTGGTCCTTTCTTTTTATCTTTTGTATTGTTGTTATCATGACTTTTCATTTTCTCCCCAATTTTGGTGAAACTAGGACCCAATAATCCTAGTTTGATGTAGGTGGGTACTACCATATAGATAACACTATTTACATGCATATTACATAGTTGCCCACACTTTTTCAATTATCATCATGCTTAGTTCCATGTTGCTTAAACACACATCTTATTAATTAATGTACTTCACCTTTTACTTTTTGTTTTGAATTCAATTTTTTCCTTGCACTCCATGGTAAGAATTTTGAACTTACTTTTAGAAACCATACAAGAAATTATAAATCCTTTTCAAGTAGTAACAAACATGGTGTAAATTTATTTCCATGGTTCTATTTTTTTATTACTTTTAATTTCATTTGCATCATACACTAGTATATTATATCAAGTAACTTGCATCTATGTATCAAAATGTGGTGTATTGGAGTGGTTAACTTTAATACATTACCAACGTATATTAGTAATGCATTGCACCCCAAACTTTAATTACCTTTAGCTTTTCTTACATGACATATTGTAATATTGTATTAAACATTTTGCATCTATGTATGAAAAGGTTCATTATTAATTTTATCAATGTATTAGTTTACATGAATGTATTACTATATTAAATTACAACATGTATCATGTATTATGAAGGCATTTTCATTTTATTTGTGTCTAACTTTACAATGTGGATGTTCTAGGACAATTCCAAACTTCTTATGAATCTATGTGCGACCTTATTAGCAATATTTTACACAATTTAGCCCATTATCAACAAGATGCAACCCAATGTGACAAAGTAAACATGTTAATATTGTATGTTTCATATCAACATGCATTGAAGTCTTTTGAAGTTGAGTTGTTTACTTTAGAAATGGAGGTGGCTCTAATGTGCATTGAAGTTTCGCAAAACACAATACTTCAATGGGAAAATCAAAATGTTCAACAGTTTGCAAAAAGGTCTTGGGATTGGAACCTAATCTAGGTTCTAACACATGTTCTCATCCAATCAACACATCTTGAAAAAAATGCCAGAGCTACCTTGGTGCCAGATTATAAGTCAAATTATGTATGCTTGCATTATTTTAATTAGATATTGCATCCCATCCCCTATTACTAAGCATGTTTACTTGTTTATGTAATTTTGAAGGCACAAATTGTACAAAAATTATTGGTTGGGCTTCAAATTCCAAAAATCCCACCACTAATGCTTATGTAATTATTAAAGTTCTATCTTTTTTTTCATTATGGGAGGGGAGGAAGTCTCTTTATATGCCACTTTTGTGGTTTGAAAAAGGAGAATTTACAAAAATTGATGTAGTGTCTGCCCCACACATGTAACTAAATGTCTCACCTTTTGTTGTTACTATAATGTGTTAGTGTATCAATGTGTCAATGTGTGAATGTATTTAAGTAGATAATGTTTGAATGTGTCAATGTTTGAATGTTGCATTGTGTGAATGTTGTAATGTGTTAGTGTGGCAATGTATTGATGTATTAGAGTTATGTGTCCCCCATGCAAGAAAACTAAAAATTGCCTTGGATGCTTTCCAAAGGGAAAGTTAATAAGTTTTTGGGTAGTCCATTACGGATCAAGATATCCATCATATACATCAATAATTATCTAATCTTGTGAATGTGAAAAGAGAAGACATTAAAAATGAAATTTACAATTAATTAATTGCTTGTCAAGTGCATGCCTTAGAGGATGTGGCCTTCTTTGACTTGAATTATTTCTATGTTTTATGGTAGATTAAAGGTAATGATAGATGGGAGGACTGCAAATATAATCCCTTTTATCAGCTTTTGCATTGTTATGAAGTGTTGGACATCCAATGGATCCCCCTAACTATTGGTGAGTCTTTTCCAATGTGCATATGTAAATAGAATTGTTTGATACATTACATTTATGGTCTTCAAAAATACTAATAATGGTTTGTGATTTTATAAATCACCTTACTATGTTGCATAATAACATACTTGAAACTATTGAAAAATTACGATTTAGGGTGGATATTGATAATTGAAGACGAGAAAATACGACATAATGCATTTGAAAAAGTTGTTGGGCTTCAAATTCTAATGCCTTTGGATGATGTACTATGGTTGTTCACATAAACTCAAACCCATTCATCTTTAAGCATGGGAAATTTGGTAAATGTAACATGACACTTGGTGGACTTGAATACAATCAATGTTGATGCATGTTACATCCATTGGGGCAAATGACATGAATAATACATAGTTGACAATTAGTTGGATAGATGGGGGCAAGGGGAAGAAACTTTACTTGATGTAGTTGATTTCCCCTTGGGCACAATCAACTATGAAAGCATTGGGATGTCATGTTGGGTGAGTTTTGTGAATGATTTCATTCAAAACGTGCATTCACGGTGTCAAGTCCTCTTGCTTACATTGTAATATGATGCAATATGATACATGAATGCCATTATGCCATTAGTCAAAACCATCATGGTATAAAAGGGGAATTGCCACAATTCACAATATATCAATGTATTATGGTACGTTTGTTGAACATTGACAAGAGATATAATGAATGATCTATTAACATTTACAAAATTTTACATGTATTTATTTATATAAAGTGAATTGTCCTATTAATGTTTCAATGGCATTAGACTACATACATACTAATGTATTAGACCACATACATGTATTATGTATTAAACATAATGTATTACCTTTTTTTCATTTGTCCCAAAGGTTGCATCAACTACAACACCCCTTTGGTGCCCATTTTCAATCATCATTTCCTTTTTCCATGGTGTTTGGATACTGAAAGTGAAAGGCATGTTTTGCTTAATGAGACCACCATTCACCTCTACCCTAGTTTCTTGATATTAAAACATTGAATTAATATTTTGATGAACCCATGTACACACATTTTTTGCATCATAGTCTTGTAATTGGTATGTTTCTTGAGCCAATTTCCCAAACAACACCCTAGCATTTTGCTTCATGTGGAACATATCTTTATTTAACTCACATGTCTTTTATATGATGTTTTTCACATGTTGCCTATGTTTTGTCATAATTTGAGACACTATGAGTCCAATCTTTACTTGTTCCATCACAAAATTCCTCATTTTTTATGATAAATGGGCAACAAATGCATATTTTATCACTCATTTTTAAGTTCCCATGCACATGTAGACCATCTTAATTAACCTGATTTCATTGAATGAAACATAACTTTGATACATGCTTGAACAAATACAATGTCTTAATCATGAATTCAATTCTACATCATTTTTTTATAAAACCACCTCATTTTAAAACTTGAATTTCATGTACCATTATGGTTAGTCTTTGATGGGATTACTTTCCATTGATGTCCAATTTTTTTGGAGTTACATTGTGATTTTGTGTAATATCTTTGACAACATTTGTGAGATCATTGGGACCATATTAACATTGATACTTATGAACAACCATGTAAACCAATTTAGCACTACCTATGGGCATAAATTGCATTGCAAAATAATAAACTAATCCTATGTTTACAAAATAATAGAATTAATTCATAAAATGGTGAACATCACATCTATACATGTATAATACACATGCAAATCTTGGGGCATGAATGTCCTAAAGGTTAATTTAAATTTGAACCTTGAAAACTTGGAAACACTATCTACTCACAATTGTTGCAAATCATTATCAAGGTGGATGATGCACTTTTTGCAAAGAAATTGACATCATCCACCATTTCGACCTTATTCACTAACTATGAAATCAAGCATCCAAAATGTGGGGATGAATGCAACCTTGATAAGGTGAGGACCCTATTGCATGCCAATTGTCAAATGAAAACTTCCCAAAGGAGAATTTCATGATCAAAAGACCCATTTGGTGGGGTTGAACTACATGTTTTAATGTTTGCATTTTAGCTTGATAGTTATGTTCATACAAATGTAACAATTTCTCCTTCATACTTGCAAAAACCATTGTAGAAGATATTAGTTTCTATGCACCTTACATTCAACTTTGTGATAATTAACATACATGTTAAAAACATGATAAATCTTTCATTTACATAGAATTAAGTCACAATGACATGTGAAAATTTTATAAAATTTCAAAAGTGTGCTCAAAAACACCCTTGGAATAACACAAAAACATCATTTGAAGAAGTTCATGTCACTTGATATGCAAAAGCTTGAAAAATGTGACCCTAAACCTTAATCTACAAAATAATCTTCATTGAAAGTTCAATAGATATTTATAGTAGATTGAAAAATGAAAATATCAATTATATAAAGTTGAAAAGCAATAGGAAATGTGTATCATGTGTCAATTTTTCCCCATGCAAGATTTTTTTTTCAAGTGTCAAATATTAGTAATTTACTCAATGTATTGTATTTCGATTAAATTAATTAACTTTTTACTTTATGCATACACTTCGAAACATGGCAACCTCTCATCCATTTATTTTGAAAAAAAATTGTTCTTTCTATGTTTAAACAAGTTGAAAATCCTTAATGTATAAAGAGATTTTCAATGTATCAATAGATCATCAATGTATCAATAACATATGGTTAATAATAGTTAGTTATAATATTAAAAAATTGACGATAAATGTATACTAGGTATCAAATTCTCATATGTAAGGTTTCTTTTCAAATGTGAAAAGATGTTTATAATACACTCAATGTATTGCTAACATCACATCTTGATAGTAGACTATTATTTTTTTGTTACTATTGTTGTCATTCTAATTTTACCCAAAATTTATTACTATTATTCCAGTAATAAAATAAATTACATAAATTACAGTAATTTAATTACTTTAATTAATGGAAAATTATTGTAAAATCGCTATGATTATATAGTAGTTGTATAATTTATAACTTATAATTCTTATTTTTTGAAATTATAGTAGTTTTACTAAAATTAGAGTAATTAATGTAATTACTTGGTATTACAACATTTATTTTTTACACAAATCATTAATATTTTGCAGTAGTAAAAATTAATATTACACTAATTACTGTAATTACCTAGTGTACTTAGTGTAATATTAATTTTTATTACTGTAAAAATATTAATGATCTGTGTAAAAATTTATGTTGTAATAATAATTTTTAAGGTAACCTTGCTGAAGAGACTTCTGCTACCAAAGAGACTCTCGGCCCTCCCTGCCCTCCTCCCCCCAGTATCAGTGTTTTTTTCAGGAGTTATTATCTGTGGCCAAAGTTGGGATCATCCATAGGAAGATGTAGAAAGAGGATAAATAACCCTAAGCAAATTTAGCCAAATCTGACTATAAACCAGAAATAAAGTAAAAATCTTTAATCATAATTCTGTAAAAAAAATTACATGATGAAAACCAAAATATACAATTCTGGCGATTTTTGCACCCTAGGTTGTTGTATTTTTGACAAGTGCCCAGTTTTTGGTGATATTGCATTTAGATTCATTATAGAGTATAGTAGCTTAAGGGATTTTGGCCCCTAAGTAATAATAGGTCTATTTTTATATGAGGATTTTTGAAAGATGGTATTTTGGCTTGTGTTGAAACTTGAGATTAGTTATAGAGTTATAATACCTTGGAGGATTTTGGTTTCTTTTAGAGGATTTTTTGAAGATTATATCTTTGCATGGTGAAATATTTGAGTTTCCATAATTCTTCTTTTGCCTTAAGATACTTGTTAATGTAAATGGCAAGGCCACACTGTGACACACCCCTTGTTTTATTGGTGTGTACAACTTTGATAGTACACAATCTCCAATCTCAGGTTGTGTGTTGTGTTATGTGGACCTAGACCACTTTCAGGTCCAGACTGGTTTGGGTCTTTTCTTGAACTAGAACACGAGAATTGGAGACTTAAGAGTTTGAAGAATCCTACTTGGAGCATCTCCACCCCACACCTGCAAACACCCCTTTTCATTAAATCTTGCTGTATTGATGTCCATTTTGCAGTGGTCATTTTAACCCCTTTAAAATCTTTTTTCTACTATGGATTTGGACAGTGACTATGACTATTACTCGTTCAGATAAAGATATAAATGGTCTTTGAGTGTTTAAAGGGACTTTTATGAGGTTTGTGGGTGGCGACAGTGATCATTAAACACTATTCTATTTTAACATAAAGGAGTTAGTTGTTTACAGTTTTGGGGTGGAGATGCTCTTAGAACTCATCCAGAAGTTTGATCCAAATTTCAAAAATTAGTCAGAATTAGAACCAGAGGTTCTATCCAATTGCAAAAAGCATCAAAACTGGAACAGATGGTTCTTTTCGAAGCACAGAACTGGACAACATTGTTAGCATATGCATTCCCAAAGACTAGTAACCATGTGTGCCATTTGATTTCCAAATTTTCATAAGACTGGAACTAAAAGGTTCTTCACAAAATCAAAGAACCGCCCAACACTGGTTGGGACTTAATGGGGACCCAGTAGAAAGTTGCAGTTACCAAAGGCTTTTTCTGTTTGGGACCTGCCTGACCAATTGCACATATGGGAGAATAAGGTACTGTGGATACCGTCCAAAGTTTTCAAAGTGCCAAAGGGCCCTCCTCTTTCTGTCTTTGTTACTTTTGTTTGCCAAAAAAATTCAATTACATTCCAAAAGATGCAACCATCCTCCATGTTATGTGGTAGCAGTAGGCATAGCTGCTTCCCAACTTCCACCTCTTCAGAACACACCCCCCGCTTCACCACACCCAACCTATGACCAGCAGTTGATTGTTGAGAGATTTTGACATCTAGTTTGTGTGAACTTGATGTCCTTTAAATTCTCCCCCTTTTTTTTCTAATACTTTTGTACATTTTCGAATCAGTGATGTGTTTATAAATAAAGTTTTGCAGGGTTTCGATGATTGCTGACTGTATTGCTGGGCATGTTGCAAGTTTTTCATGTTCACATTCCAAGAATCTTTACATGAAGGCCATCCTAGAATTAATTCGGCGTTGGCTCAATTGGCATTTGCATATGATTAATCCATGAAGAAAGTGTGAAATGAACAATTGGTACCTTGAATATTTGGGACAGGCAGGTTCACCTGTCCTGGTTTTGGATATCCTTTGTGCAATAATATATCCATCATAATTTCCTTGAGCGTTTCGCACAGATTACAACTGCATGTGGACATAACACAAACACTCACACACACAAAATATAGATACAACTGCATGCAAAGGAATCCAGTACCATCAAACACAAAATCCATGTCCAGATATCTGCACTGCAGTTACTAACTTTTTAGGGTTTCTTGTTCAAATCTGGGTTGTCCGGCACCTGGGTTAGTCTGGAAAAGGTACTACATGCACCTCAAAAATTTCCAAGTTTTGAATGCATTTACACAAGAACCTGATGCAGTCACACATTTATAAACACCCACCGTGATAGCCAATGGCATCATGCTTATATGGCATCGCTGTGGCACTAACATGGTGCTGACAGGATGCTCAAGAATGCATTGGGAACATGTGTTCTTGTATGGGAACACATGCCCTGGAAAAAAAAAGTGCAATGTTTTTAAAATGTTCATGTTCAAATTTTCCCCCCCAAAATTTGCATCATTTAAGAAAAAACCTACATTGACATAGGTTTTGAAAAAAAAAAAAAACGGTTCAATTTGTTCAATACTTTTCTCAAAACATAAGTAATATTACAAAAACATCATGTTGGCATAGGTATTTTTTGAAATGACATAGGTTTTGAAAGAAAAAGAAGTTCTGTATTTTCTATTTCTTTCTAGTTTTTTTCCCAAAACCTACATCATTTCCAAAAAAACCCACATCAACAAAGGTATTTTTGAAAATGATGTAGGTTTTGGGAAAATAAATAAATTAAGTTCATTTTTTTCATTTTTTCCCCAAAACCTATGTCATTTCAAAAAAAAACTTACGTTTACATATGTGTCTTTTAAAATGACATAGATTTCAAAAAATAAAAATAAATTATTAATCTTTTTCAGTTTTTCTTTGTTTTGTCCCCAAAACCTAAGTTTTTTTTTTGAGAAAATAGAATTATTGATCTTTCAGTTTTTATTTTCCAAAAACTACCTCAATGTAGGTTTTTTTAAAAGTGATGTAGGTTTTGAAAGAAAAAAATAAAATTTGTTGTTAATTATTGTTATGACCTTAGTCTTGGATCTTGACATGGGAAGGGAATACTAACATGGAAGTGGGCCAAGAGTTTGCTTCAAGCACATCCATGCAAGTTTGAGAGTGCAAGAGAGTGAGTCTTAACATTCCCAAGTGGTTTGAAAGTCCAAAGGAGTTGGAAAAACAAGAATTATATAGCCAAAGGAATGGTCAAGAATCAAATTGATAGTTTAATTCCTAACCACTAAGATGTATGATAACAAAATCAAATCACTTTTGATTTAAACATGTGATATGTTGTTGGAAAGTTTTCTTCAAGGGTTACAACTTTTCTTGTGAGCTCCCAAATTAGAATCCAAATGGAAAAATGTTAGCTAATAGAATTATTTGCAAGGGGATATGTGGTTCAAGAGTTTAGGGTGCATGGATGGTTGACTAATGGACCAATTTTGATGTTGTGTAAGCTAATTTTACAATGTGTTTGTCATTGTAGTGCCCATGTTGCTTTTATAAATATTAAAGTTTACTTAAAGGGACTTGGTTTGAGGATCCTCATTTGAAATATATTTACATGATGTACAAAATCGTAAAAGCCATGAACTTTTGAAGTTATAGTTCATGGACTCTTAGTTTCATTTTCATTTTCTATACAAACTTTGAAATGGCTCATTGATTGATGTTGTGTGTTAGGGACTTGGAACTAGTTAGATATCATATGAAAAAAATTAAAGGATAAAAGCATTTCATGATAACAGTTTTGTAAGATTATATTTATGGTTTTGAACATGTTGAAAATAAAGGTCTTTCAAAAGTCCATATTCAAAAGTCCAAGGACAAGACAAATACACAACTTGAAAAAAAAAACTTAACAAATAAAGAATTTGGTAAACTCAAATTTACTCTATGTTTACTAACAAACACTACATATTATGCACACAAATGCACCTAATTCTAATACAATCTACTATTCCAAAAAAATAAATTTTAATTTCAAACTATATTCACACATTCATTTTATTGTTGTTATTATTTCATTATTTCCCAATTTTTGGACTATTATTGATAATCAAAAATTATGATCATAATTTTGATTATTACAATTAGAAAAACACAAAGAGATTTGAAGTTCACACTTATTCTTTGTTTCTTCACCAATACACTATCGTTTTCTTTACTCAGAATTGAAAAATATGAAACATTGTAACATCAAACTTTGTAAAATGTAAAAACATGAAAATCTGTAATTCACAACCTAACTAAACTTTGAGACTTCATATTGTGTCTCTATCACTATTCTCTAATAACTTCTCTAAATGTGTTCATAACAACTCTTAACCTCAATCAAGAACTAAATCCTAAATCCTTTCCTTCCAAAAGTGATTTGAAAATAAAAACTAAATAAGTGTCTTAATCTTGTCTTATTAAATCTCAATCATACACCTGGTAACAAAATTGGGCATAAATAGGAACTAAATGATTGTATTGTTTGAACAAAGCATGATACAAGCTAGGCATGCAATGAACTAAAGGTATAAAGGTCACAACTTAAATTGGTGAGATTGAAGGGTGGTGCCCTCTAAACATTTTCTTATACTATCCAATGGAACCTTCTAGAATATCATCAAACTTTGTAAAATGTTTTACCAACTAAACCTTTTATAAGTCTATAGCACATAACCTTTTTAAAACTAGCATTAACCACATCTTCTAGAAATTTCTACCAACTATTATTTTAGAAAATAATTACATCTCCTAAAAACATTTATCAATTATTCTTCTAAAAACTTCTAAAAGTTTTCACACTTATTCATTGAGGATCTTTCTAAAAAATCCTTTTATAGTTTATTGTTTATGACATATGTCATATTGGAGGAAGCAATGTTTTATGTTATTACTATATGTATGTTTAATGGAAGATGAACTCCAATTGGGACATTGATGACATGGAAGAAATATGTAAAAAATAAATGGGTGGAGATTTTGGGGCCCTAACATAGGCCTAATGATTGCATGTTACCTCATGAATGTATAATGTCATTAAAAATTTAAGGCTTTAATTTTAGATGGGGGAACTTTGAAATTTGATAACCTTTGTTCTCTTACATTTTTTGTAAGGTGAATCCTACCTTCATTTGTTTTTACTTTAAAGCTTGATGTTTTGCCACCACAACTTTTAATTGCCTTACATAGAAATGGTTACCATGAGGTTTCATTAATCTCACAATTGTAAGTTAGGTGAACATTCCATTTGTTTAAAGTTTGGTGAAGTTCAACATCACATTCTACAAGGTGGACATCGAGATCATAACAAGTTTGGGAGAGTTCACACTTACAAGCAAGATACATTTGATTTGTTTAATGTGGTGATTAGGGTTTGGTTGGTTAGAATCACAATGAATTTTCATTTTTGAATGCAAATTTCCCATCATTGTCACATGAAATTCCATTAAGCTCACAAGGAGGTCAATTCATGCCCATCAATTTGTTTGATGCAATGTTTAAAGTTTTGTTAGTTCACATTACAAGAATATTTGTTTTTTTCTTGGTGCATGTTAGACATCAAAATTGCAATAAGCTATCCCATTAAATTCACAAATAGGTTAAGTGCACACTCCATCATTCAATACAACATTTAGGATTGGTTGTTTTGCATCACCATGAGGTTATGATTTGGTTTACTCCAAGTTAGGTCCATGAAGAATTCAAAAAATTGAACATGCTCAAACAGCCAAGGTTGTAAGAAATGAATGTTATTTTAAACATTTGAAATTGAGAAAAAACTTGAAGCTTTTGTTGTTGAATTCATATTTTCCATGTAAGGAAATTACAATGTTTATTTATATGTTTGTGGTGGACAAGTTTGGGACTATCATTTACCAAAAGTTGTGTGTAAACATTTGAAGGTCATACACACATGATCATGCATGCAACACATCCACATAGGCATATGTTCTTTAAGATTGAGTCTACAACCATAATTGAACACATAAACTTTAAATTACAAGAGCTATGTCTTCATCTCACTTCAATACCGGAGTTCATCAAAAAGGAGAAAATTAGTTGGGAGTATTTCAATGGTTGTGAGTAACCACACCTAATCGCTAGAACAATTCATTTGATAATTAAGGTTTGTAGCAAATGATTATTGCTTTAATTTTGTTTGAAATTATATATCGTTGACAATTTTGTGTACACTTGAAGGTCATACTGTGAGGTGACTTTCCGTCCCTCTACTCCCGGTTCTACAAGGTGATTATGCTTGAAAGCACAAATGCTACTGGTGAAGGAAAGAATGCAAATGTAATTCTAGATGTTAGATTGCGTTTGTAGTTGACATTAAGTAACCTACCTCCTATGCATTATTTACGATTAGAACTGATAGATATATTTTTTTCCAAGCTCACACATTACAGGTTCTAGGACTTTATGTCAAATTGTCATTCATTCAAACCAATGTTTGAGGACTTAACACCATGTCCAACATAACTGCAGACCACTAGTCATTTAAAATGTTGTTTCTCACACATAAATTATTCAAATATGGGTTGCCATAGCTCTCTAGAAAGCTAACAACAAGGCGCACCAACCTACCAAATCTTAAGATCTGCAACTACGACAGTAAGGAGTTATACTACCAAACCCAAGAGGGTTCTACAAATGTGATGATTAAACCTTGCTGCAGATCACTAGTCACTTAAAATGTTGTTTCTCACACATAAATTGTTCAAATCTGGCTTGCCATAGCTCTCTAGAAAGCTAACAACAAGGCACACCAACCTACCAAATCTTAAGATCTGCAACTACGACAGTAAGGAGTTATATTACCAAACCTGAGAGGGTTCTACAAAGGCGATGATTAAACCTTGCTGCAGACCACTAGTCACTTAAAATGTTGTTTCTCACACATAGATTGTTTAAATCTAGCTTGCCATAGCTTTCTAGAAAGCTAACAACAAGGCGCAACTTGCTACCAAATCTCAAGATCTGTAGCTAAACTAGTAAAAAGTTATGCTATGAAACCCGAGAGGGTTTCTGAGATTTCTCTAGAGTTCCAACCTTCTAACACTATCACTAGATTTTCATTCTACTTTTCTTCCTTCTTCCCTTTACCAAGACTAAACATTATTTTCCTCTTCAAAAAGCTTGTGAAACAAGTGTTCAAGATTGCATGAAAATTATCCCCGAGGTAAAGAGAAGGCTCCCAATCATTCGAATCCGCCTTTTAAAGAGAAGGAGAAGGGAGGTGAAGGTGAATCAAAAGTTTGGTGGCCAATGGAATGTTCCAAGCTTGGTGGCCAATGGAAGGTTCCAAGCTTGGTGGCCAATGGAAGGTGAAAAATAAACACATTTTCACCTCTTCCATTTTCCCCCCAACAACCTTCACCCAAACCTTCAATTTTTTCCTTTGACCTTACAATTTTACTTTACCATGGTCCTAAGCCGTTACTCACGCCTTCCTTTCCTTTTCTTCGATCTATAAATTACAATTGCGCACCTCAATGTAACAAGTCCTCCACACCTTCATTGTCGATTTGATTTCGATTGAAGATCTGACCTTTTCCTTTCCTTGAAATTATGGCGTTGCGCATGGTCACATCTTACAGGCCGCAAGCTGCACAAGCGAATGAAAAACCGCCTCCGGAGTCGTTTCTAGATCTTACCCTAACACAACATCCTCGTGATGAAGAACCCGAACCTCGAGAGGTGTGTGCTCGTCTTGAAGTCAACCCCCTCGAGCCTGGTACTATCGTACTTCTCCAAACTTTCGCACCCTGGTGATCTTGCTGCAAGTCGACCCCGTTTCTGGTGACGAACCCGAAACCGTTTGTGAAGGTTGTTATGAAACTGAGGATATTTTTATCTTCGCATGGTCTTCAATTCCCGGCGCTAGTCACTATCGCTGGTTGTGCGGTCCGATTTGTCAACTGCCTCCTAATAGCAAGGTGGACTACCTAGTTCGCACCATCCGATGTATCCTAGATTTCCTATAGTTGTAAACTATCACTATGGCATAATTCAGGATTCTACATGTACTTACGGCTCCTTGCCGAGCTTATCCCTATTCTAAATAAATGGAGTTATCATCAGACTTTTGTTGCCATTGGCACACTATCATACTATCTATTTATTCGTTGAGTTGCCTTGAATTAACTTTATGTTCAATGGCTTGAAGATTGTTCTATCTCTATTGAACCTTTCATTAACATCCCTTCAACTACTTCAAGAATTTCTACTATCCTCGCTACTCCCTAAATACCATAACAAGACTAATGTTGTGTTGAACATTGCAAATTTTGGTGTCTACTTCTACCCCAAACCTTCTAGAGATTTTTCACCCCTAGTTACGCAACAGAGTTTCTAAAACTATGGTTATTAACCTTTGTAGAAGAAAAGAACTAATCCAACTCCTTATTCACCAATAACGCATTTCAGAAAAGAAAACAGCCCCCTCACGCACCAAGCACATTCACCATTCCCTATGAAGTCGCTGAAAGCCCTTAACAACTTTACCCCACTCAAACACTAGTAGAAATCAGCCAAAATGTAACCAGTCAATTTAGGATTACATGCGACTTATAGTCGTTTGCGACTAGATTTGAGAATATTTGCAACTACAAGACCAACTTTCAACTATTTTGGTCATTTTCACAACTATGATGCAACTATTAGAAATTTCATCCTATTGGTTAC
>Ga0209611_10006495_pt1 | contig 19138 bp, 17 predicted proteins | sample S1TSphgellanicum_3_FD_187693 | JGI IMG/M metagenome (GOLD analysis project Ga0209611, IMG submission 187693) | Host-associated microbial communities from peat moss isolated from Minnesota, USA - S1T2_Fc - Sphagnum magellanicum MG (SPAdes) (version 2) | ecosystem: Host-associated > Plants > Peat... | reverse complement strand
TATGGTGGGTCAACCATCTAGCCTACAATGGCTATAATGTTGATAAATTGAAATCTCCACAATAGGGGGTTGTGGGGGCATAATGATGGACAACAACAGACAATCACTTACATGATTTTATCATTTTATAATTGTAGTGGAAGTGCAGCGTGGAGGTAGTAACCGCGGATTTTTGGGGCAGATTTGGGGCAGGCTCGTGACTTTTTCAGTACACCCACCAGTAGCTACAGTGTTGTTGTTGTTGTTGTTCCAACGGGATGGAATTATTTGGGGGAGCCATACCGATGATGATAGGCTCTCTAAGTAGAAGAAGAACAAGCAGTCGAATATTGTGCCAGTCGGTTCTGGACACACTCTTTTCCACTCTACAACAACTGTATCCAGCTTCTCTACAGAATCTAGATGACTATGCACCACCAAAAAAAAACAAAAAAAAAAAATAAAACTTTAAAAAAAAATTTTTCTTTTAAAAAAAAAAAAAACCAACTTAACGTGGGCATTTTGAAAAGCAAAATGCTTGAATCTATGACCATTTTGTTTTTCAAAATGCCCAGTGAGCTTTTACAACAAGTAGTACAATGACACCAACTGCATGATAAGTACACTAGTGTCCAAAAGTTTCCTCAATTATGGTCTCGTTTGCAGATTAAAATCATACCCAGGTTGACATTTTGTTCAAGTGCACCAAAGGGTTGTATTTGTAACCCGCCCCGAAAGGTTTGGTTTGAACTCTCCCTTGCTTGTGCTTATTAAATACTTCCATATTTAAAAGCCCTTCTTCACCCATATGTGACCTTTAAATTTTGATGAATTATGCCATATCCGTGATGTCAGAGGAAGAAGAAGAAGAAGAAGAACAACAACAACAACGGTTGTGTTCATTCACACCCACACAAAATGTTTTGAGCTTTCTTGCACTAATTAAGGTACATACTACTTACAACGTCAAAGTAATCCAACGTGCGTACCCTTAAGTTTTGTATTATACCACAAGTGTGCATCTGTGTTGGTTGTTGCATCATGGAGTGTAGACTCTAAAGCGTTCCTTTGTTCATTTGGATTCCTTGAATTATGTAGCCACTTGTGTTCCTTATAGGATAGGATGGCTTCCTTGTCGATGGGGAGAGCTGCCATTTACATTTGCTGGGGTGATTGGAGTTCCGGGGTTCACCCAAGTAAGGGAGTGTGCAAACGTGTGCCAGTGATTTCCACTCTCACCGACATTATATGTTGGGTTGTTGGGTTAGGATGACTCAACCTTTCCTTTGGAATATGAATTTTTTTTTGGGTGATAGAGATGCCCTTAGTTTCAAGGGAATGACCATGTCCCACAAAGGGCTATGTGAGCATAATTCATGACAAGTTTTTTTTTTTTTTTTGGGTTGTTGTTTTGGGGGGCCAATCCAGCCTTGAACAAATGCATATGATTTACAAGTTGTTAAATAGTTTCTTGGGACAAGAGCTTTAATTTCCATGGCTGCCTCAAGGACCACATCACCCTAAGTTATGAATCCCTCACTCTCTACTTAGTTAGATTGTGTGGCTAAATTGAGGTGGGTTTAGAAGATTCCATGTGAACTATGGAATGAAGCATTTTTTTAGAGAGAACTACTAGTGGCATGCGCCAGATCTGACTTAGCTTGTGACCTCTATTGACGTGGTTGTAGGATATCCATGTGAGCATTTTGAGTGAGAAAATGTGTTGAAATTGACCAACCACATGTGGATGCAAAGCATCACATTTTGTCACTCCATTTTGCCACATAGTGAATCTATCCAAATAGTGGTGCCTATATATATATATATATGTCCATCTATTTGAGACCTTTTGATCAATGTTGTGTGATTATTAAAAACAAGGGCATACGCCCATAGTTATGTATTTGGATATATATCCACTTAATTGTCCATGGTCAAAAAATTTAGAAACCAAGTGCCAAAAGTATCACCATCATGAAAAATTAGTGTATCTCTATGAACATTGATTGGGGCTGCATAGAAACATGGTCAATTTTTTCAAAGGTGAGTTTTTATGGTCATGAGGAGTAGCAACCTTGGAAGGAAGTGAGTATGGGTCTTATGTGGTAATGTTGCAAATACATTTAGTAGTAAGTTGGTGGTAATTCAATGTTACATTTTGTAAAGTTATGGTGGGATTCATAAATGGAATGTTTGCTACGACAAAATCTAACTTGGAATCTTACATGCAAGCAATAGTAGTTTGGTGTTAAATTAATGTTAAGAAAATGATAAGTTACCATAAAATTTGTGATTTTTCATTTACAACGTCAATGTTACGTAGCAAGTTTCAAAAGGGAACTTTAAGTCAATGCCATTTAACACCTAAATGCTAAAACTTGTTCCCCTTTCTATTTTCCACATTCCCCTTCACTCACGCTTGTACCCTCATTGTTTTGTTAGGTGTGTTAGTTTAGTTGTTTAATTAAGTTTCACATAGTTAGGGATAAACTTGTTTAATTAAATTGATTAGTTTTATTTGAAACCAATTCATGTGTGAACAAGGTTTGAAATATTTTGTTATGGGATATAATTCCAAGTTATGTGATCTCAAATTATTTTTGATGATTTGAGATTCCAAATCACAGTGTTTTCATGTTTGCAATGTCTTCCTATGTTATGTAATTTTATTTGATTCATGGTTTTGTTATTTCTATGTTTTGGGCTTAAATTCTTACTTGTTGCAAGTGAGTCATATTTTGATTTGGATATGGTGTACCATTTAGGGTACTTTTATGTTATGTGTTGTATGTGTGATGACAACAATAGTTATAGGTGCCAACATAGGAACACACCATAATTCTTATTTTTTTATGCAATGTTTACGAGACTAGCTACCTTTTTACACAATGTTCAACTATAAGTGTTTACATGCTTGTTGGAGCACCTTTCTTTGTTCAATTAATCAAGAAAAAATGTTCAAATATCCAAAAGATTTGGTTGTTGGCTTGCTAGACCCCTTTTTTGCTAATGAATGGTTAAAGTTGGTATTGAAGTGTTGTTTATTACCTTATCAAGAACTTGACCCACAAAGAATCAACATAAGAAACCCATGGATAGTTTGTATGCGATCACAATTTTTAACACCTCAAAGGAGGAATTTTAAAAATGTACTCTTAAAAATTTGAATGTCCTTAATTTGCTTTCAATCTTCATGCATGTCTTTCATGTGTTATTTTTGTTAGAGAAAAGCATCTTGTAATGAATCTTGATAAAGAGAACCTACGCAAACATACATACCAACATTTAATTAATAACAACATTTGTAAAAAAAAGACTACAAACAACATTCAAAGTTTTTTAACATTTAAATTGAAAGAAAAAAATCTAAAGCGATAGAATAACACCTAACCAATTAAACTATACATTGGATAATTGCAATGTTTGATAGCACATGTGTCAATGATGAAACAATGAGTCCAAGCCACAAAAAAAAAAAAAAAAAAAAAAAAAGGCAAGAAAACTCAATGTTCAATTCCACAAAAGGTTAGATCCATGGACAAGGAAGGTATTGGAATATTGAACAAATCATGGACATGATTTGAAACAAAATCATACATCCCACTGAAAATAAAACCTTGTCCAAAGTTTCATCCATTACACAACGAATTAAAGAAATAAATTAGAGTTTCAAAAAACTTATCTATAATGTTTTGTTGGAGTGCATTGATAGGAATGTTAAACCTTGCAAATCTTGAAGACTTTTGTGAAAGGTATAAATGCTAACAAAACTTGCAACATAAAACCTGAAAATAAACATATAATATAATTGTTTGGAAAGATATAAAATGAACCCCACAAATTGCAAAACATAAAAGAAAAAATGAAAATAACACAATAACAACAATACATAATTGAAAATGAATAATAAGAAGCAAGACAAAAAAACAAGTGCACATAAAAAGATGTTGACAATGTAGTTGTAGAAGATCATTGAAAGGGAAGGAAAGCATATGATGGAACTACATAAGGAGACAAAAAGAAGGTGTTGACAAAATTACAAACCAACACAAAAAAAGGAAGTACCATTAACATTGGAATTGCAAAATAACAAAATAATAAAGAAAGGCATCAATGGAGTCCCAAGAGGGAAGGAGTAGCATCAATGAATTGTAAAAGAACAAAGAAAGAAAGAAGGCACCAATGGAACATTGAAAGGGAAGGACCACTAATGATGGAGCTACAAAACAAACACCAAAAGTGAAAGACCATCACAAAGAAGAAGGGAGTGAACACAAAAAGGAAAGGACCATAACAAAAAAAAAACAAGAATGAACACTAATAAAAAAAAGACCATTAGGAAGGAAAAGCATAACAAATGCTTATAGGGAAAACTCACCATGAAAGATAAACAAAGCTAATATGGAGAGGAAAAACTTGCCATGAAAGAAAAGCAATGAACACATAAAAAAATCAACATTATCACAAAGGGGTGCAAAGTGAGCATGGAGAGATTGAGCACATAGAAAGTGAGCATGGAGACAAGCATAACAAGCATGAATTGAATGAACATGAAAAGAAAAAAAAATGCCATAAAAGAGTTACAAAATGAATAAACATAATTAACAAGGAAAAAAATGACACAAATGGAAAGACAAATGTCTTACCTACCTTTATCACAATGGGATCTTGGTGTGAATACACGATCATGTGAAAGCTAGTCAAAAACCCTAAGGTAGAAATACAAATGCCAAATGTGAATACACTAAAAACTAAGTGTGTTAATGTTAATGTTAATAATAGGGGATTAACATTAAATTAGTTTTAAGGTTGTGATGGTGTTATGTTTTAACACCAAGAGTGTTTATAACATAAGACCCATAGTTTCCACTTTGATTCCTTTTGCAACAAATTTTGGTGGTTGTTACAACCTTTCAAAATAAAACATCCCCGATTGATAATGAAATGAAGAACAATGCTTATGTGAAGGTAGGCTTAGTTTCACTTGTAGATTTTCTATTGGTTATCTCCAACTTCAAATTTTTGTGGTTGAATACATGCATTAATGGTTGTGGAATAATTTGGTTTTTGATTAACTTTGGTCTTTCCAAGTCATGGTGTTTTTCAATATTTCATCTTGTGTGGTTATTGTGTTGACGCGCTCCCGAGCTCCTTGATAGATTCAAACGTGAGTCTAAGGTGAAAACAATGGAAAAATAAGGAGTCGGGATACGTTCTTTAGCTCACAACACTTCGGGGGTAGAGGGGCATGCTATAGCACGGAGATGGGGACTAGGAAGATTGATAAGCAACTCAATCACTCACATGAACCTACACAAACGAAATAACAAGTTGGTTAGTGCATGGACGAACCACGAGCAAACATGGATTCACAAAATTCACCACGGCCTAGATTTGGGGGAAGCCACCACCTTCCCCTTATAGTATATTTTGTGCCTGGCCACAGGGGCCAGCATCCAAATGACATTTTGTCCCGAGATTCCCAAGTGGGAGTCTTAAAATTCCCGAAATTGGGACTCCCACAACTTTGGAGGCCCATAACTTTGCGTGCAAACCTCCTATTGAAATGAGGAGCAAATTTGTAGCCCTTGTCGAGAGCTTTCCAACGATATGTGGCACACCACCTGCATGCAAGGAAATCGGGGCGATTATCAACTTTTAGTAGTTGGGAGTCAAATTGACAATTTGACTCCTAGCTCTTTTTTTGGCCATAATTTATGTTTTAAGTATTCAAATGGGTCATGCGAGCCCATTTTAGACATTTAAGTTCCAAGAGCTTTCCAATGATATAAGGAACTTTTTAATCCAATGAGTTTCAACCCCTACAATTGCCCTCTAAAAATTCAGGAGTCCATCGAGGCTCCAACTCTCAAAGTGGAAGTCCATTTGGGAATGTGAAGATTCATTCCTTTGCATTCTCTTGCACTCCCAGGAGCATGAAATGTGACTCCCAGGCTCACTCTTGGCCCGCACCTTCGCAAGCCCTTGCCTTGGTCGCAAGCCCAAGGCTAGGGTTGCGACATGTGTTAACTTCATTTGGGATTAGTATAATTCATCACATTAGTGGGATTTATTGTATTCACATTATTTCTTTTCAGAACCATAACAAATGTTGTGTTTGTTCGATTATTGATGTCCACATTATTATTAGTGTTTCCATTACCTATTTTTTCACAACAACGACATTCATCTATGTCAAGGTTCTTATTACAACCACAATTGATTTTTTCCTTTAAGAAATGAAGCCATTTATTGATTTGCCCATCAACATGTTAAATATGGAAATTTTGATTTAATAATTGTCACCATACTAAATGTGAAAGATGTCTTTGCCTAATTCAAAAAACCAATTAATAAATGTCACAAATATGTGACATGGTGATGTTTATTTAACTAAAAAATCATTGAATATACAAGTCAATTTTTTGGTTAAGAGATCACTAACCTCATAAGGAACCTTTACATTTGAAAATTAATCCTAGTTAGATTTTTTGGTTCCCAAATTTTTAGAAAACCAATATTGAAGGTTTTTTTATTTTCAATATTTCAAAAAACAATAATCAAAGGTTATAAAAAAATTCAAACAAGCACATAACATTGCTTTTGACCTACCTATCTTTTGGCATACACACCCACTTATTTGAATATGATAAAACACAAGTTATGTGCCATTTCATATTCAAGTTATTTATGTTTTAAACATGCTTACCTCCCTTCCTTTACCCACCAATTTGGATGTGAAAAGGCATATGTTATTTGCCATTTCATCACATTTTCTATTTGAAAATAATGAAATATGTGGCAAACTTGTGGAATATAACAAGGATAAATAGTAGTATTTCAAATTATATGAAATGAATGGCAATGTTTCAAATGACATGTTGAAAACATAAAAATAACATAGTATGGTCACTCTAGAATAAGGAGGGGGAAAAATAGGGAAAAGGTAATAGGATGATAGGAAAATTTGGCAAAGAATAAAAATGGGGAAAGGGACAAGGGAAGGGGGAAAAGGCAAATTATTATTTTTTGAATAAATTTGACAACATGAATGAAACGAGATCTCATATAAATGTCAACAATGGATCATATTGCATGAATGAAAATTTATTCATGGTTGAAATCGACTATAAATTATTGCCCATTGTACATAGATGGTAAAAAATATGATTATATTGACAAAATTTTCTTTCTTGATGTATTTTTTAATATGAATTAGTTGTACAATACATGAATAGATAAACAAGGTCTATTTCATGAAAACCTGAAGATAAATGAAATTGTGTTCATGCATCAAATTGACCAAATGAATGAAATAGAATCACATACATGAAATTTGAAATTTTGGATCAAATTGAGGTTTTAAATTTAATTGAGCATAATGGCATCACATGAATCATGTGTTTAATGACACAAAAAATTTATCATATGGAATGGATATTGTTTTCCAAGGTGATTTTGGAAGTCTTTATAAATTCAATAATGAATGCAATTAGTAAATTAGATTTTAAAGTACCTAATATATATAGATATGATGCTTACTAAATGTAATTTTTTCAATATTGTGGCTTCAAAATTTTTTAATTTATTAACAAAAATAGACGAATTTTCACTAAAAATTTAAAAGTTCCAAAAACATTTATTGCTAGTGGTGAAAATTAACCCCCCAAAAAAGTTGGTGTTTGTTAAGATAATAATGATTTATAATCAATATGGAGTTATGTGTTTTTATTATATATTTAATAAATACATGTAATATCTAATTCATAAATATCTTCAATTTTCAAGATTATTACCATTTTGACTCCACACTTTCATGTTACTTAACAAAAGATTTCTATTTGAAACAAAAAACAACTCATCACATAACAACTCTACCCTTCATGGCAAGTTCAAAATAAAAACAAAAAACTTACCTTATTAAATCTAGAACTTTTCATATAAGTGCATGTGCTTATCTAAAACATTATCATCCTTCATATGCATACATAATACTCTACATATTATTCTCTAGGTCAAGTAATTTTAATCAAAATATTAAGCCCAAATTCTACATCATTGCAATGGGGTTTTTTCTTTTCTAATTTTGTATTGTAACCAAAGTGTTGATCATCCATAAGATGATTTAGATAGCTTTGGAAATATAAAAATATGAAAAAAAAACCTAACATCCTTCTATATTTTTGGCTCCATGTTGGAACTTAAGAAATAATATAGTATTTTTTAAATTCAAATTTGTATTAAAAAAATTTGGTGACTATGAAAATTAGAATACACTAAAATTTCACCATTTTGAAAAAAACCATTTGGAATTTTTTTATGATGCATATCTCTTCCGAATGGATAGAACCAATGAAATTTAAATATGTGTTATTCCATAAAGAAGTCACATGGTTTGAGTTGTTGGCCTTATTAAAGGAATGTGATTGATTAATTTGATAGGTGGAAGGTGTTTTGTTCAAAAGCTACAAGCTTTTTCATAAAATTAAGTAAAACGACTAACCCAATTAGTTGGCATTATATCACATCACATTGAATGTGAGTAACCTCCAAGAAAAAAACAACCAATGTGTATGTACCTAGTAAGTTGAATATAGACCATCATATGTGGAGATGGTAGAACATAAATGAACTTCTACAATTTAAAGATGAGGTGGGGAAAAGGATGTGCATGATTCAAAAAATATTCTCAAGTATTTTAAAATAACATGAAAGTACACACAAACATAAAAGTGCATGTCACCATATTTGCAATTTGAAAAACAAGTATTTCCAATGTTTTTGGGCTTCAAAGTGCATGTTGTGCCATAGGTACTTAATATTCCAAAATGCCACACATTATTATGTGTTATTTTTTCCTACTAGATTGTGGATGACGACAAGGCATTTATTATTTAATCAATTAAATTTGATATTTCAAAATTATTTATTTTGAAATATCATTTAGGTGTAAATGCAATTTTTTCTTAAAACATTTTTTCTTTTCCACAAACCTTAAACTTGTTACTTTATCATAAGGGTTGTACCATAAGTGAAAACAATATTAAATAATTATTGATTGATTTGAAAAGGGATGGAAGGGGGGGAAAGCAAGGGGGTGTTAAAAATATTATTTGTTTTTAATCCCCAAACTTGATGAATGTGTTTAACATTCATCATGTTAGAAATATTTTTTTTTTTAATCTTCATGTTAATGAATGTGCTTAAATTCATCAAAGAGATGAATAATATTCACATCCTTATAGTAGTTAAGTTAAGATGAATGATGACAACTAAGGTTTAAAGGAGGTAGCTAAATTAAGGTTAGGTGGTTGTTACATTAGGGTTAGGATGTAGTATAGATATGGATGGTTTTCATTGGTTTTTCATTCTCTTTTATCAAGTTTTTGATGCACATAGAGTTTGGAGTTAGTTTGTTACAACTTACAAACCATAGTTTTATGATTTTAGCTTGTGAAACATTCAACCCATGTGATCTTTTTGTTAGTTAATACAATTGTATCCTTTCATAAAACATTAGTGTTTCATATCATGTTTGTTTTCAAATGAGTTCCAATAGGCGAATGCAAGTTTAAACATGAAGTTGGGAGTTCATGAAACATTTGATTTTCATGTGCAAATTATGTCAAATTTTTATGTACCTAGTTAAAATGAGTAGGCTAAACAAAACAATTAGTCATGTTTGAAAACAATTGCCATTCATTGAATCATTTTAAAGCAATATATCAAAACTTGCATTTAGTTATGAGAGAGATTAAAGTTATCACCATGTCAAGTTGGCTTGCCATTGGGCCTACCTTTGTCATTTCATGCTAAGGTTTGAGCTATCCTTAAATTCAAGGATATAGGGATTTTGACCTCAAAATGCAACACGATACCCACAACAAAACGATGCCCATTCTAGCAACCTCCTTCTTTCTTACAACACAACACACAAAACACAAAATGGAATTGAACACACACCTTGCCCATTCTAGTAGCCTATTTCCTCCTCTCCCACAACAACCTTTTTTCCCCTTTTCTCCTTATGACAAAACATCAATTTCAAAAAAGAAATTGGACATGAAATCTCTTTTCAACAAGAAAAAAATAAATTAAATTAAATTAAAAAAAACTAAAAACAATCAAAAGTATCAAGTGTATAGACAAACATGCATAACTCCTCATCACAACCTTTGTACATTTGTTAAAAGCATGAAAAAAAACTCTTACATTATTGAAGACACAAGAGATATCACAACCTCTACCACACTTGTCAAAAACACACAAAAAAAAACTTCAAACTATTTCAAACTTTTGAAATGTTCAAGAAATGCACATTCGTTACAAACACAAGTCCAACTAACTATCAAATTAGTTTGAACATAATTTGTGACACAAAAACAAGTTTGGGTCCATGTTTGACTCGTGTACAAAATTCCCATGTTGACTTTGGCATTATGGCATTTGTTTTGACAAAATACAAGGTTTTGGCACCTGGTTTGCTTCATTTTATGGATAATTTTATTGTTAATCATATTTTTAAAGGAGGCACATTTCAACAAACATCAAAGATTACAAATAAAATGTTCAAGTTTTCTTGAATTCATCATGAACAATCTTCTTACCTTTGTTAATTTGGAAAAGGTACAAAGTAGGTTTCAAATTCATTGATTTTGTGTTTCAACCATTCTTGAAATCTTTGTTATATAATAAAGTTATTCATAAATAGGTACCATGTTGGTGCCCACTTGCACCCCTCTTTGCTCCCCCATCCCCTAGTTTTGTGTTATTCGTAAAGTTTCAAGATAGGGGACCAAGAAGGGTCCAAATTGGGAAAACCAAGGATGGGATCCCCAAATTCAACACATCAACTTCTTCTCTTTTTTCACTCATGGGCTATCCACTTCTAGCCTATAATATGGGGGTTAGGTATATGGGTTAGGGGGCTAGGGGATTGAGGTGATGTTGGCTATTGGCTATGGCTATTCACTATTTGATTCTGATATTAACTATTGTTATGGCCAATGATTATGGCTATTAGTTATTATTGATGGCTATTGGCTATGGTTATCCACTATTTGATTTTGCTACTAACTATTATTATGGCTATCAGTTATGGCTATTGGCTATAGATTATTATTATGGTTATTGTTTTTTTTGGCTATTGGTTATTTTGAAGTTCAATTTTCAGAATTAGGGTTTTCATAGGTTAAATATTAAGGTTTACATTTTGAAGTTCTAAGATTTAATTTTAAAAATATAGGATTGGGTTTTTTAGGGTTCATTTTAAAGGTTTAATTGAATTTTTTTTAGGGTTTGAATTTTAGGGTTTGGTTGTAGGTTTCAATTTGGGCTTGTTAAGGGTTGAATTTAGGGTTTAAGTTTGATCTTTTGTGGGTCCACATGGTAAGGTTTGGTTTTAGGGTTTAGGGTTGAACTTTTTAAAGTTTAATTGTAGGGTTTGGTTTAGGGTTAGGTTTTTTAAGGTTGAATTTTAGGGTTTAAAATTGGGCTTTTGATAATATACATGTTAAGGTTTGGTTTTGGGGTGGGGGGGGGGGGGGTCAATTTGTGGACCCAACTGTTGGTGTCTAATATTTTTGGGTACATTGTGAGCCACATCAGCATTATTCAAGACTTTGACAAATTTTACATTGGAGGAATTTGACAAGTTGGCTTCTTAAGTGGTCCTTACCATTAGAGCCCTTGCTAGATCCACATGTGAGTTTCATATTTCATTTTTCATGTTTTTAATTTTGATTTTCGGGGTTTAGGGTTAAGGTTAGGGTTTTCAGGTCTGAATTTTTGGGTTTTGGGTCTGGTTTTAAAGTTAGGGTTAACACTTTCATGTCTAAATTTGAGGGTTTAAGTTTAAGGGGTTGATGTTAAGGTTTTTGGGTCTGAAATTTAAGGTTTAAGGTTGATTTTTACATGTTATGATTGGGGTGTAGGTTTTTGGATTTAAGGGTTAGGGTTTTACGTTTTAATTTCAAGGTTTTGGGTCTAGTTTTGGAGTTAGGGTTAACACTTTCAGGTCTGAATTTTAGGGTTTAGGTTTAAGGGGTTGATGTTAGGATTTTCAGGTCTACAATTTAGGGTTTATGGTTGATTTTTGTGGATTATGATTAGGGTGTAGGTTTTTGGGGTTAGGGTTAGGGTTTTCAAATATGATGTTTTGTTTTGCATCATAATAGGTGAAATATTAGTTGTATCAAACATGCCATCAAAGTTGACACCATAACGTCTTTTGAACTTCATTTTTTACATGAAATTGTCACTATGTATGTCGTTTTTATGTGGAATTGGTCAAAACATGCATTGTGTGATGATGCAATATTCATTGCATCATGCATCAACCATGCACTTGAGTATGAGATTCAATTGCCCACACCTGAAGAGAGACTTCATTTGGGTGCACACTTATGGGAAATATCAAGGTGTATTGGGTTTATTGATGGCACTTTAATTGAAATTCGCAAACCTTAAAAAAATGAAGCACATGGCACATGGTTTAATGGGTGGAAAAAGATATATGCAATGAACAACATTGTCATTTTGGATCATCATGGGTTGTTCATCTGCATAGACATTGGTTATCATGGCTTTTATCGTAATGTGACCATCTTGCAACACTCTAGTGTTTACAAGAATTAACATCAATATTTCACCCATGGTGATGACTACTTTGAGTACCTATTGGGAGATCCATGTTATATAATTGAGGAGATGTTTATTATGTGAAGGATAGGGCAATGGGAGTTAACATCAAATGCTAACCATGCTGCAATGCGAACCTACAACAAAATCCATGTAAATTTTAAGGTGCAAATGGGGTGGGGCATAGGTGGGTTGAAAAAAAAATGGAAGTGTTTCATGAAAAGGTTTGACTCAACCAAACCAAAATATGCACATTTGTTCTGAATTGTAGTTCACCTAACTAATTTCCTACACATGAAGTGCATGGACCTCACATACAAGGTTGTTGGTGATTTGATTGTTAACCTAGCCAAATGTGGTTGGGCTAAAAACTTTTAGCTACATGTGCAAAATAACTTTAACCCTTAATCTAAATTCTTTTTTTGTGATAACACTTAACTTTTTAGCTACTTTCAGATTACTAATCTTCACCTTATTCAACAACTCATTGTTGATTTCCACCTTGCTAGCTAGAAAGGCATCTTGAATTTAAGAAATTGTTGAGAAGCGAAACACCAGTATTGCCATGTTCCTGGATTGGCTTTGCAACATCTTTGATTTTATTATTGATTTCTTGCCATCACTTCTAGATGGTCTAGAATCCAAAGACGGGTTAGTATATGATGTAGGGTTTATAGGTTCAAACCAGCTAGAACCTGGGGTTTCAGGTATAGGTATAGATGGCCCATCAATTAAACTTTGACGTCTTTTTAAAACATTCCTTATTGGATGCCCATTTGTGGCCTTCAAGTGTTTTAGCACTTAATCACATTGTAGCGTTACTTTCTCTAAACCTTTTTTATTTTAAATTATTTTCAAAAATTCCTTCAAAGTGTCCTACAATTGGTCCTTGAGGGTTTTTTTCACAAGGTATGAATTAGGATAAATGGTTTGATAGTTGGTGTAAACTTGTTTTAACATAATAACATGAATAAATTGAACAACTAACTTCTTACCCAAGCTATAGTTTGCAAAATGTAAATTGTAAGAAGTTGCCATGGTGTTGAATTAAATAGAATCAACAAGTTGCATTGGTATCTTTTCCTTCAGATGAAGGGCTTTAAATCTATGCAATGCCATAAATTCATATACTTGTGTCTTTGTTACATTTTGCTTTGAGGTTGTACTTGCCCAAAATTCAACCATCCCTGGAAACATGCACAAACAAATAATGGACCATTCACACTCAGATCTTCAACAACATAATAATCATTGGACATAACTTTAATTAATCAACCTTGACACCAAAAGAATCACGGAATTCAATGATTAAATTTCAAACCAATGGATTTCATGTCAAAACTTGAAGTCATTCTGGCTCAAAATGGGTAACCAAGGTTTTAGGGATATGTAAATACCCATACAAATGTAATCCAAGAGACATTATAAGCTTGAAAGTTTCAGATCTAGGAAGATAAGTTTTAAGTGTGTTTGAATACCATATTTAACAAGGGCAAGATATTATTAAGGTCTATGCCTAAGCTACAGCTATAAACACATCATCAAGGGCAATATATTATTAAGGTCTATGCTTGAACTGTAGACCATAAACACATGTTATTACTTCAAGCAAAAACCCTTAACCTCCAAATTGATATTCAATTAGGTCATGTTTGAGGGCCTATTTAGAATCACACACATGTAATCTATCAAAAAACTTAGTCATTATGGTTGGACATGGACAATGTAGGTTATAGGGGTACATAAATACTTGGGCACATGCAATCCAATGAACTTTATAAACTTTAAAACAATTAGATCCAAGAAAAAAGGTTTCAGGTGTGTTTGAATACCATATTCATCAGGGGCAACATATACAAATCTATGCCTGAACTGCAAACTATAAACACATGTTGTTATTTCAAGTGGAAACCTTAACTTGGAAACTGAACTTCAAATACCATGTTTTTGGGCCTACTTAGAATCACACACATGTAGTCTATCAAAAAACTTGAAATTATTATGGCTAAACATGGATAGCTAAGGTTTCAAGGGCACATAAATACCTGGACATATTCAATCCAATAAACCTTTCCTAAATTTGATAAATTTTAAAGCCATCAAATTTAAGATGGGTTTTAGGTATGGTCAAGAATACCATATTCATTAAGGGTGACATATTAAGGTCTATGTTTGAGTTGTAGACCATAAACACATGTTGCCACTTCAAGTATAAACCTTTAGCTTCCAAACTAAATTTCAATTACTATATTTTTGTAGAGCTACAAGTTTTAGGGTAGGGTTTTAGGACAAACTAGAATTCACACACATCAAATTCATTGAAAACTTGAAATCATTCTCATTGCAGACCAAAAATTAAGGTTTCAGGAATATGTAAATATTTTAATGCACACCAAGGCATTCAAAATTTCAAAGTTTGTTGAGTTGCAAAACCAAAAAAAACACGAAGTTTCAAACCCAACCTTCAAACTAAAGCCTCAAATCTTTGCATCATCTGAGAAATGAAATTTCAAACAATGAATTTCAAATTACAAACATTGTTTCAAAGAATGCCTTGGAAGTCCTTGGGTAACAATAGTGTGGCAATAAAACACATTGTGATATTTCATAATGTTTAGGGCATGTCATTCAAGGGTCTCACCCACAATTCTATGTTGCACACAATTTATTCAACAAAGGTGCCACATCATAGATGGGTCCAAAGGCAATTTTGGGAAGATATGTTCAATCACAAATGCATCCGTTAAAGGAGGCAATAGATGTTTTGGGTATTCTCTAGGGTTTTCATGGTTATGGGGACATTTTGAAGGTTTAGAATTTGGGGTACAAGGCACAACTTTTGGAGTTTGTGGAGGTGAAAATATTTCTCCAATTTTTGGAAAGAAAACAAGATGTTTTGTTTTTAGCTTTGGAGGCTCAAAATCAATTTGCTTCAAGGAGTTTTTCAACTCGCCACCAATTAAAGTTTGGAAAAAATCGCAAACCTTGCAGCAACATGTGAAGAATGACCACAATTGTAGGAAAAATGTTTACCAAAAAGAATTATTTTGAGTGAGACAATAAAAAAACTCTTTTTCTTCTTCTATACCCTAAGCTACCAAAACCATCTTGTTGGGCTAAACTTCATTTTAAAAGATGTTGCAAGTTCTTGTTGCCATAATATTTAAAATAAGATGGCATTGTTCAAAATTCCATCCTTATAACACATTAAGGTTTGCAAATCTTAAAGCTTGTAAAACTAATTGCCTTTAAATTGTAAACCATTTTGATGAATCTCACAAGCTTAAGCAATGATGAAGCTCCTGCAAGTGTAGACATAGGGTGATGAGACACATGAAGTTACATTGTGATTCATGACAAAAAAATAATGCAACTTATGTGGCAAGGATAGAGATAGTCCTTTGCTTCTCCTACTTTCATTTACAACAACCATGTATAATTATCTACCCTTGTAGGCACATTTTTTTCTACTGTTCTTGATTCCTTCATCCACAACACTAGTATGATGACTCTGTTGCTTTCATCAACATGGTTAAAGAACAACCTTAATCTAATTCCTACATTGTGTTTTATCTCCAAAAGATTTTCCATGATATGTGTGGTATGTGTTGGTCACCTTTTCTTAATGAACTTTATCTCCTCCCCTGTTGCTTATTTTAATCAATCAAGCTTAATCTCATGTCCAAGCTTCCATCTCCCCGCTTTAGAAATTTAAATGCATTTTCTTTCTTCCTTAAATCCTTTCATTAGAAAAATAAACAAGTTGTTCACAAAAGGATGTATTTTTAGCAAATAGTAACAGTAGTGATACACATGTTGAGAGATTTTCAACAACAATAATGTAGTGACCATTTCTACCATAACATCCCCATTAATTTTTCATCATCTCCCCATAGTGGGTAACATGACTGTTTTGTTATAGCATGAACCAACAAAACATTGAAATTTTACCACAATTATGAAACCCTAAGAAAGCGTAGTAGTTGACTTATATGTTAGCCAAGCTTGATGTAAATCCCACCATTCTTGAAGCAAAGATTTTGCAATCTAATAACAAAATGTAGGTGCACCTCATGTTTTGCCACATTTCGTTCAACACCTTTTGGTATACCATATAAGGAGTACACATAATTTACAAGACCTCCCCACAAACAAAACACATGTAACACTAAAGGGGTTCATTGAATTTTTATTCCATTTGATGGCCTCATGCATTGGCATCATTAAAATCACATTAGAGAGTGCATGCAAAATCAAAAGCTCAAATCCATAGGGACAAAAAAAACACCAAGCCTTACATAAATCCATTCTCAACACTACACCAAAATGCATCCTAGTTCACTATAAGTTTCATTATATTTTGAATGAATTTGGACATTTTTACCATGGTGAAACTAGTCAACCCCCTAGTGAACGGGGACCGGTTGTTATGAACAGTGAATTGGTCCACTAATACATAGTGAAATACAAATTTACCAAGTCGTTTCACTTGCTAGTTAATTAATTAACCAACATGGAAATCAATAAAATTCAAATGATCTAAAATTTAATATTATTGATAATTTCATGATTTTCAACCTAAAAATTATTGACACATGTCATTACCTAAATTAAGTTTAAAACTTAACCTAGGTACATAGGCCATGTAATCAACCTAAGTATGCACTTACCTTAGGAAACTACATAAGATAATATTTGGTCAACTTACCACTATTGACCATAAACACACCATTTGTGAAGTTTGATCCCTTGACCTTTAAAATGGAAGCAAACACCTTTACTATGAAACCATCACACTTGTTGTGATAATGTGTCACATTGTATTCTATTTATCAAATATTTCATTTTAAACATTACAAAAACATAAAATTTGAAATTTCATATCTTATCGAGATTTTGTTCAAATGAAATGATTAAAGTTTAATTTAAAAGTTTTTTTTATAATGTACATAATTATATTTATTTCCTTATGAAAGTGTAAAATCATTTGAATAATTTTTTTTAGGAATATCATTATTCAATAACATTTCAATGACCATTCTTTTAATAAAGAAAATGTTTAATAAATGGATAATGTTTTTGTTAATATAATAATACTACCTATGTTAAGTTATTTTTAGTTATTTCAAGGTTTTTTTTTATTGTTCTAAATTATTTCACCTTACTTTATTTATTGTTATTTATGGCTATTCTAAGTTATTTATGGTTATTTATAGCTATTTCACCCTAAGTTATTGTCGGTTATTTTAAGTTAATTTTGGCTATTTTACGTTATTTCACCTTATGTTATTTTCAACTATTATAAATTATTTTTGGCTATTATATGTTTTTTTAACTATTGTAAGTTATTTCACTTTAGCTTATTTGCAACTATTATAAGTTTTTTTTGTTATTATAAGTTATTTCATCTTAAATTATTTTTAGTTATGTGAGGCTATTGTTGGTTATTTTATTGGTGGCTATTCTATTGGTGGCTGCTTATGGTTATTGGTAGCTATTTTATTAATGGTTATTTTATTAATGATTATTGATGGTTATTTTATTACTGGCTATTGATTTTTATTTTATTAATGGCTATTGATGTTTATTTTATTAATGGTTATTGGTGGTTATTTTATTAATGGTTATTGGTGGTTATTTTATTAATGGTTATTGGTGGTTATTCTATTAATGGTTGTTGGTGGTTATTCTATTAATGGTTATTCATAACTATTCTATTAAGGACTATTTGTAGTTAGTTTATTGGTGGTTATTATAGGTCAAATTACCATAGGCTATTAATGGCTATTAGTAGTTATTCTATTGGTGGCTAAATTACCATAAGTTATTGATGACTATTGGTGGATATTTTATTGGTGGATATTTTAGGTTAAATTATCATAGGATATTAGTGTTATTATTGGATATTATATTAATGGCTATTGGTGGCTATTTTATTAATGGTTATTGGTGGTTAAATTATCATAGGCTATTGGTGACTATTCTATCAGTGGTTATTGTTAGATATTCTATCGTAGGCCATTGGTGATTATTTTATTGGTGGCTATTATATTATAAGTTATTATTGGATATTTTAGGTTATTTTATCATAGGTTATTGGTAGTTATTTTATTATAGGTTATTCTAAATTTTTTTCATAGGCTATTATTAACTATTCTAAGTTATTTTACCTTAGGTCAATATATTTTATTTTAGATTATTTGAAGTTGTTATATTTATGATAAAATAATTTATAATAATATAAAGTAAAATGAGCTTGAATAACCTAAAGTATAATTTGAAATAACATGTATTAACTTAAGATAAAATAATTTAAGGTGTAGCTTAAGGTTAGTTGAATAATTTAATTCAAAATAACTTAAAGTAAAAAACTTATAATAAGCTAGTTAGGATACTTTAAGGTAAAATGACATATAATAGTTTAGGGTATAATAATTTACAATAATTTATAATAACTTAAGGTATAAATTAAAATAACTAAGGTAATTTATAATAATACAGGGTATATCATAAAACAACA
>Ga0209611_10006494_pt1 | contig 19141 bp, 16 predicted proteins | sample S1TSphgellanicum_3_FD_187693 | JGI IMG/M metagenome (GOLD analysis project Ga0209611, IMG submission 187693) | Host-associated microbial communities from peat moss isolated from Minnesota, USA - S1T2_Fc - Sphagnum magellanicum MG (SPAdes) (version 2) | ecosystem: Host-associated > Plants > Peat... | reverse complement strand
CTGGAACCATGGTTATCAGTACACTGAGCCCCAGTTTGGCCAAAACTAAGGACGAAATCTTAACAATCAGAATGAAAACAGCACACAGGAAAAATAGTAGAGGGACCCAAACTGGTTTTTCTCACCAAAGTTTTGGTTCTCACATAAGCTTCACCCCCAGTTTTGGATTTGCCTTACTTGACACCTTCACTAGTGCTCTTAAATTCTTCAGTTGATCAAGTCCTGTCAGGATAAAGTCCTGAAAATCTTCTAAACTGGTATACCCAGTTTTAATTAAACAATCATACCCAGTTTTGCTTACGTGATAAGGCTACACTCAGATTAGGGATGAAACAGGGATTACAGGCTCAAACTAGGAATCCAAATAGGGCTCAAAACACAGGATGACTTGAAAGGAGAATTCTATTACCTGTGACTTTGTAAGTTGTGATACAAGGGAGGATCGATTGAGGTTTTTAAGGAAAGAAGAAGCTTGGCTTCATTGTGTTGAATCTAGATCAAGTCTTGGACTTGAATTTGGACAAAATCTCTATGTACTCTATTTTAGCCTTTGTGCATGTTAAAAGCATAGTGTACATGGATCATTATAATTTTAGTGTGGTCCACACTAAATTCTCAAATCAATATTGAGTCAGCTACATCTAGGTATGTGATTAGTGTAGACCATACTAGGTAGTTGTGGACCTAGAGTATGAGGTGGTTACATAATTCATGGTTAGTGTGGACCACATTGATTAATATTGATTTAATTTTATGAATTAATATGAAAACCAAGGTTAAATCAATTTGGTGTGACTGGCCCATGCTTGTCATGAATTCAATAGTTCAGAAATATTTGTGCAATAATTGTGAAATTAAAAAAAAAAGTGTTAACCATTGAATTATTTGATTTTCAATGAATTTTCACAACATTTTCTTGGAGAATTAGTAGGGTCAGGTCCATACCTGATTTTGTATTCATAAATCAATGCGTGTATAGCACATAGACCTCCATTTTGCAATAATTCTCATAGTAATTTTCTCATGTATGGTAATCAAAAGTTTTTTAAGAAAATTTTGTTTTCATTTCAATTTTGTGTCATAGCCACACTAGTGATCATCCACAAGAGGAATTAGCCAAATTTGGTTACAGGTCAGAGAGGAAAGTAGAAAATTTTAAGAATCCTACTATAATTTCACAACTTGTTGGAAACTATTTTCAAAGTATGACAATTTCAGAAAAAAAAATTCCCAAAATCATATTGGCACTTTTTATTCACAAAAATCCTTTGTATAGTCACACTGGAATTTTTGCCCAAAACGACTCAAATATGTAAAACTACCACAACAAAAACTAACAGAGAGAGACATTACTAAGACGTCTTGACATTAAAATGCAAGTGGGTTTAGCTTCCAGGGTCAAGATCTTCATACCTCATTTGAGTTGGGTTCTCAAAGAATATGCAGGGTCCTCACACCAGCAACGAAATTCCGTTCAAAGTTTCATTGAAAAGTGTCACTAGTAAAATATTATTTTGTTAATAGAATTTTCTAAAGAATTCATTCATCATTTTGCAGGCCTAGCAAGGCTTTAATTACACACACATCTGGCAATGCAATCTAGCTAATTGGCATGTAAGGGTTGAGGGCAAATGGGTCAACAAAACACTTATTACTGCCAACATAAGACAAATACCCATGTGATTATTCGCATTCTATACTTCATGATGTAAGTCAGCCTCAAGAGAATGGAGAATTTCTTAATATTTCAAGCCAACTTGAAGAGACTTTGACAGATCTGTAGTTAAGTGTACTGGACAATTTCAGGTCTGAACAAAAAAAAACACAAACCCAATGGTCCGCAAAGCATGAAAAAAGGACACCCCAACCTAAAGAAGAGAGAAAAACAGGACCACAAGACAGAATTCAGGAGCTGTGTGGACAACAGCAGTGATTGGTCATACACATGGTCAGAGACACTTCCTTCTTGAATGTGCCTCCATAAACTTGCAACCATTTGTTGGATGGAAAGCTTTGATTGCAGCAAGTAGACATTTCAGTGAGTGATTCTAATGATCATCACTGGGGAGCACACTATTGTGGATATGCTCCTGTCAAAAAGCATTGCTAATCCTTGCTCAATTCCATGTTGCTGCAATACTCACAATTTCCTGAGATGTGCCAATGATAGACAGACCTCACTTCTCTGCACAGAACCATTTTTCTTAAGATCCTGTTCAAGAGTACACATGCTCTTAATGCACTTCAAAGACCCACCAAGACTTTTGAGCTCAATTGTTCACTTGAGAACTCAAGCAATCATTTACTTCCTGGAGCCCTTGGAGTTATTTCCGGTAACAGGCGCTCTGCCTTTGCAAGCAACCGTGCAGGTAATGACCTCTCCTGCAAATTCCACCCACCATGCATGGAAAATAAGCTTTCCTAGTACGAGTGGTTGACTGAGAACATTAAACTGTGCTGTCAATATCCGGTTCACAAAAAGATAAAGAGAGACTATATTCCTCGCCAAAATCAATCCTCCCATCCATACATGAAGCATGTAAGAGAGTCCATGCAGTGTTACAATGTGGACAGGTTGCACAAACCGGATCTTGTTCTCGAATGCCTTTTAGCATATCAATGCTGTCTTCAACTCTCTTCTTTACCAACACTATATCCCACACCAAACCCCAACACAGAAATTCATTCAAAGTGTTAAGTGAACTGGAACCTGTGCAGCCATGGACTCCTTGTAAATAAATTGTGGTGATATCTGTGGAACTATCCTTTCACAAGAATGACTGCAAACAGCTGGAAAATTTGCAGGGAAATATCTTTGCAAGGGGCTGCACTTACAATATAGCTCTTTGCACTGCCACCCATTGCCATGTCATTCACCAAGAAGAGGGACACAAGAAAACCAACCACATGGCACAACTATCAGAACTGTTAACACTAATTTCTCTCAGAACCAACATAAAATTCAATGCTCCCAGTACCAAACACAATTGCAAGGAATGCAAATCATTGGAAGATTATTTGCTGATATGATGATCAAAATCCCTGGTACATAGTTCTTCTTTTGGTAATTCATTCTCTTCCTCCTCATCTCTTGCAGTGTAATGAGATCCTATTGACAGTCTGAGGACCCAGGAAGGACTGAGTTGCATTAGAACCATTGCACTTGCAACAGCTACTACGAATGGTTAATAAACACTATAATAGAAAATACTATCACACACAAAGTAACCACAAGGGTACACATACCTCATCCTTGTTATCAGTTTTGCAACCATAATTAGAAGTGTCAATTGACTTCCCAAAATGGATGTAAATGCGTTCAATTGAAGGTATGGGAATTATACTGCAAGCAAAAACCTGAAGGTCACTCTTTGTCCAACAAGTTTGAGGTTTACTATTTCAAAGGAGAGATATGGCAAAACTGGCTAATAACTCACAACCAGTACACTCCATAAAGCTTCTATCCTCCATGTTCACCAGGACTAAACAACCATAAAGCCACACATATAATATAAGTATTCTAATGGAGGATGTGCTTGGGAGGTACCTGGGTAAATTTAGGAAAGGAAGTGCAGTTAGAGGGTATATGTTATCTGTGCTAATTTGCAGTTGTGCATACAGAGCTCTTAGAAGTGGTCCTATAGGAGACCTTAGCATATCATCACCATCAAATATGATCTTATATCTGCAAACAAACATTGCCCAGCATATCAACACTCCATCCATCTCAACCACATCCTCCTGACAAGGGAACATTCTCAGTTCAAAAACCATATCTAGAAGCTGACAATGAAGAAAAGAGTTTCCCTCATTTGACAACAAAATGATGACCAAGAAGAGTATCAATCTGCACATACGCTTCATCAGCTCCTAGAATTCCAAATGGCACAATGATGGCATTGAGGCGACTAGCCATGCGCACAAAGTCAACTGTAGGTTTCCACATCAGTTTATACTCCTCTCCCTGCAAAGCCATCAAGATTCCTCCTTAGTGTTCTATTACTTTGGTCAGAATCAGCTTAAAACCAAGAGCCACATGGGTAGTAGGCCTCAATGCCACCTTGAAAATAGTCACAGGGTAGAGGTGTTACCAATGACAATGAACTCTGCTCTCATCACAGAACTAATTAAGTGTAGGAAAATGGGAAGTTGGAAGAAGTAAGAATTCAATTGCCATTTTTCAACTGTTGATGATTTGTTCCTTTCAGTAGAAATAGTAGCAATGGAGTATACTAGAACCTTAAAATTTGGGAGCACAAACTATATCCATACAGAAAGGCTGCAGCTCTATACTGTACAAGCCAGTCCACGTAAATCTTCCAGTAATCACAAGGATTGAGGGCCACAAGAATGTACTCTCCGCTTGCAAACTTCCCTTGAACCTCCTGGAAATAGCAGCACATCCTCACCTTCCTGTAAGCAGGGAAGTCAAATGGGCAATCAATACTCAATGTCTGGCTGCTGCTAGACATCCACTTCACACACTTCTGTTGCACAAAATTCAGCCTAACAATCAAGTTCTTCATACCTTGAGAAGCTTGTAGGCAGCAAACTTTGATGCCTTGACACTGCCATATCTATAAAACACACACAAAGCAAGTTAATCCTATGAGTTAGCTCCAGCATCCATGTCTATGGGCCACATCTATGCCATACATACACTTCAGAAAACCTCAAGAGATAGGTAATAATTGACAGTTTTATTATCATATTGTACCTGGGTACACAATGTACATAGGACTTGCTGGGTTCAAAATGTGCCATCTTCTCTATCTTGGGGAAATACATATGAGACAAGCATAATGGAGCCAGGAGCAGAATTCATCAATGGTACCTTTCAAATATTGGGCCAACACCAAGGGTCCAATGCCCTGGGTGAGCTAGTCCTCGGCACCGGAAGCCCCGCAGAAACAGCTGCAAAAGATCAATATTCCGAGATCATGAAGGAAATAAATGGGCAAGCATGTTTTATTCATCATATGTTGAAAAGAAAGATGAGCTGAGTAAGGGAATAAAGACAAATTCAAAGATTTATCAAGGTTGCTGGATCCACTGCACTTCAACCTGTGAAGAAATATACAGCAGGGAGGAGCAGGCATAGCACCTCATGAACAAGTATAGGGGAATCATAGATGCCAAACATGGTGTGGTTGCCTACAAACAACACAGGTCTTCTGGGCTGCAAGCAAATCACAAGCAAACAGTTGTGAGCTTCATTGCCTGTATGTAAATTGAACACGCACAATACACACACAGGAAAAATGAAACAGCATTTAACATGATAGAAACAGCATCAAAAACAGTAACATCTGGTTGACATAGGCAGCCAAATAAATGATTACAATAGCAAAAATCACTCTGGACTTGAAACCATAAGAAGAGAGAAACCCATCCTAAAATAAAGAGGGTATTTGGAGAGGCACTTGAAGAAAGTTGGAAGACAACAGAAAATACCACTGCTCCTGGATTTGGTAGGTTCTCTACCCCAGTAACAAGAGGGGATGTGAGAATCTGCAACCATACATAGTGAAGTGCTTTGTGAGAATGCACACACGATAACTCTGCCTTAACATAAAGTTCACAGATGAATATTTACTCATCATCCCCAAAAGCAGGCACGTTTCATCAGCTACTAAACCTCTAGGGAGTTTAACAACATGCATAATTTTGAGCACTACCATGACAGAAAAATTGATGGACATTTTACCAAGTCTAATCACACTCAGCTCAGGAGACAAACAGTAGATAAGGAGAATTGGGCATGCCACTTAAAGGGGAAAGTGCACTAACCCGCCATGGTTCAAGTATGTGGCCCAATTCATCCATGACATCATCTGGGACTTCACCCTTCCTTTTCTTAAGAGGAAGATGGGACTGTGCACTGGAATTCAAATTCAAAGGACCTCCCTGAAAAGCTGCACAATCTGTGGATGGTGACATGGCTGGTGAGGAATAAGGACGTGTAAACCCATTTTTGTGTAACATTGACACCAAGTCTACTCCATCTTCAAGGAGAAAAGTATGGCCACTGCAGGCATTCAAAAGACACAGAGGTAAATAGCATAACCAGGAATTCCAACATGTTCAGCAGAAGAATTCTAATCCAACAATAGCTCCAGATGTTTCTAGTTTCTATAATCCTAAGTACATGCTCAAGAAGTTCTCATCTTCTCAACTGAATGTCTGCAGCCTAGACCTTGCATTAGAAGAGAAGTGATCTGAAAGGGGAAATGGATGGAAAACAGAACCTTTCAGGTAAGATGACACGCTTTGCATTTGGAAGGAGGGACTTAAGTCTTGCACACTCTGTCAATGAAGAGAGCACACGATCCTTTGCTGCTGCAAACTGCAACAACAACTCCACTATAACATTCATAAACTTGCTGAATGAAGGAGTGGCATTTTCACTGGTGCTTGATAAATGTCCACCATCAGTCACAAATATATTTTCATAAGACTCCGAACTTCTCCATACAATACAAGTCAACCTGAATAGAATTGAGAAATGAGCTGACAGTGAGATTATACAGATTTCAGATCTGACAACATGTCAGCAAACATTGAGAACCGCCAAGCTGCACATGTTGCAGGTACATAGGCAACTCCTTTTCATACCAAGGAATGCAAGAAGAGACAGGACTGAAAACAAACAATACAAGTGGAAGAAATACAATGGAGAATCTTAAGGGCATGATCTTTTCTGGACAAACGGGGCTTTGCAGCTCTCTTCACTTAGGATTCAGAAGTCCTTAAAATAATCTTTTTGAAAATTTCCAAAGGGGGAAACAACAAACATACCACTTTCTTTGTTTAGCAAACCTCTGGTTCAAGTTCATAGGAACCTTGATAGAAAACACCAGTCAGAAAGCACATCCTTGTAAGCCCCATCGTTGACAGTCATCCAGAGGCTTATAAATCATTTATGACTGCTTACCATGGCCAAGACTGCTGAACAATTACATATGTTGGAAGGAGCTGTTTCAGGAGAGGAAGGGTACACGAACCAGAAGAGTGGGAACAGTGATGGATTTTATATCATGATCAGAGAGTCCAGAGTTGTCATTTAACATTGAGAATCGCCAAGCAGCACAGGGAGCAGGTACATAGTCAATGGGGGAAAGAAGGTCTTCATTGCCCAATGTTGAGACCCGATTGCGCTTCACCATCAAGGGTAGCAGAATGTCCTGCATTTTCATTGCCAACTCACTTTGACAGCATTGAAACCGTTCACAGGATATTGATATTTAAACCTGTGAAATCCGTACTGTTGAGAGTTTAGCCTCTACTTTAGACGTAGGTTGGAGTTAAAGGGCAGTGGACCACAAACTACTTGTTTGCAGCGACAAACTGGTTCATAAACAAAGGGGCAGAGTTTCCCTCTTAAAATGGAGGTGACAATAGAACAGAAGCTGAACAAGCCCAAGAAAAGCACATATGAAAGAATTTGGCAAAAACAAAGAGGTGCCAACCTGAGCAAGTGCATATAAAGGCCCAGGGAAGAAGGCTAGAAGGCCTGTGTGTGCACAAAAGCTTGCTAGTGCATTATTCTCTGCAAAATTGGTAGCTGGGTTGAGCTGCATACCAAGTTCATTAACCAGATAAGAAGACTACTAAGATGATCAATGTGAACTTCAGGGACCTATCCACACTCGGCAGTAATTTACACTCCAGACAACCCAGAAAGATTTCTGATCCTACAGGAAAAAAAACCTCCTCTGGAAAATGCTTACCAAAACAAGCTGTGAAACAAGATCAGGAGCTGCAAGTGCCAGTCGGATTGCCAGGCACCCACCAAAGGATTCTCCAAAAACAGTCAAGTGGCGACTTCCATGCACACCCTTCACCTCTGCCTGCACTAAAGGAAGAAGCCTTTGCACTAGTTGTTGCCATGAAGACCTGTCATCAGTTGGTATGCAGACGCATCGTACATCGTACCTGGAGACCCATCATCATACCTTCCTGCATTCTGATACATGCTAGTTGTGAAGAAAGGAGAACAATGTACTCATAAAGACTCTGCTTGGTGTAAGTCTTGTGAACAAATGGGTATGGAGGATGAAGGCAAGAAGGATTAAAAGTGCATTAAAGGAAGGTCGAGAAATGGACCCAGAAGCTGACAGGCCCGGCAAATGTGTGCGAATGCCTTGACCAGTGCAATCCATGCCTGGAACATAGAGCAGCAATGGCCGTCCAGTTGCATCATCATCATCAGAAGTTTGCAACCTTTGTGGTAGTGGTGGTAATAATAGTTTCATTGGATTCAGAAGTGTGACCTGATCTGAAGTAGAAGTTGACTCTGGGAGAGGACAGGAATTAGGGTTTTCCAATATTGCAAACTCATCACTGTTTGTCTCCTGCAAATCTGGCTCCACCTGCTACAGAATCACAACAGAAGTTTTTTCAAAAATCAAGCAAGCAAGCGACTGGTGAAACAATATCCATGCTCTTCGGGATTCTGGAACCAGGAGTTCTGTTACCTAGTTTGAGAATGCAGTGCAAGAAAGGAGCCCTATCTGCTGTGAAGAAGGAAGTGACCGAGGATCAATCTCTCTTCCCCAGGGGCCATCACCACGAACTTGCAAGTCAGCTATTACCTAGCATTGCTGCAAACGGCAAGAAACTGACCTGAGAAAGAATCTTCTCCTCGCTGCTGCTGATGAGCATGCTGCGCGCTTGTCTACTACTGCCTCTAGACCTTCTCCTCTCCATCTTTGGTGGTTTCACAAACGTTCTAGTCTCCCTAACTCCTCCGCCAGTATTCTCCACCGCCATAATTCCGAATCCTCTCCCACAACAACGCCGCGTCCACGAAGAAGACCTCCGTGTCGCCTGCAAATTCAAAGCGCGTCGAAGATGCAACGAGTGAACATTGCAACAAGAACAACAGCAACAAGAAGGAGAAGCCGCAGACATCATCATTGCTCCTGCTGCTGCCGCCGCCGCCGCCACCATCGCCAAAAAATCTCAGCAACGCAAAGAAATCCCCGGAACTCTGAAATCTCTTTCACAACATTCTTCTCACAAATCTCCACGCAGAATTTTTCTGCTGCTTCTTCTTCTTCTTCTTCTTCTCACACACACAGTTGTAGAGAATCCTCCATCAGACTCCTCCCATTAGAAAAATACTCCAAAAATTGATGATTTTTTTTTTTCTTGTTAACAAAAAAAATCTGAATCTGCTTCACAACTCAATTCTCTCACTTCTTCTCCTTCTTCTCGAGATTTGATCGGCAATCTAAAAACCGTTTGAAATTCCTCAAATTCTTCTTCTTCGGCAAATTCTCTCTTTCCCGCTATCTCTCTCTCTCTTCTGTCTCTCCACCAGCTTCATACGAACACGTTCTCTTCGACGTTCTCTCAGAGTTCTCTAAGATTTGGTAAGGTTGTGAGAAATTTAAAGGACCAATGGAAATGCTAAATAAGAAGGGATCATTATTTTTCGATGTTCAGCAGAATAGGGTTTTGTGTAGGTTTAAAGATTTTTATTTTATTTTTCAGGCCAATGGGATTGCTGGATTTGGTATTATGGGATATATACATCATGTTGTATCAACATTGATACCATATCAACACTAGTAGAAAGGGACCTACAAGGGTCTAATATGAGCTGAGGCAATACTAAACTTTATACAAACTTGGGTAGGAACCTGAGGTAATACCAACCTTGTACCAATTTTATATTAATCTCAATAGGTATCAAGCATATTGTTTCAATCAACTCTCTCATTTTTTGAGAAAAAACCCCACCTTGACTCACATAAAGCACTCACAGAATTTTTTTAATGTATTGATGAAACCCTGCCAACCTTTATAAAAAAAAGGAAAGCACCCAAGAAAGGGAGAGAAAAAGAAACAAGGGGCAAGGACCAAAGTCCAGGCAAGCAAACAGCTCAAAAGAGGCGGGCCAGAAGGAGGAAAGGGAATCACTACGTACCCAAACCTCCCACCAGTTGTATGAAGCATATCAACTAAAGAAAGGTGGGGGTTTAGGGTAGGCAGGCTATCTCCGCTCCTTGAAAGGAGGAAGGTTCTGATCCGCCTTTCTTTGACTGGCCATGTGTAGGCTATGCAGATTGCATCACAGAAAATGCCTGCAAGAAAGTCACAGGTGTGACAAGTTGAATTTTGTCCCGTCACCTCCCATTGAGAGAGACTAGTTTGAACCCCGTGCCTAATGCACAGGTGTGTGTGTATTTGACGGTACATTACATGTGTGCCAAAAAAAGTATATTAGGCAATGACGGCCAAGTGTCGCAGGCGACATGCAGCAGCTTATGGGACAACACAAAATGCTTTCCAATATTTTTGGTCGAACAAATCACAAAATTTGTTTTTAAAAAATCACTAAATGCAAGTCTGCCAAAAAAAGTCAGGTAGCACTAATTTTTCTAATGCTTGGAAAAAATTATCTCAACTATAAAAAACTGGCAAAAACAAAAAAAACTGTCCCAAACACTAAAACCTGTGTCCAAATGTGACAAAGTATTTTTTCCTACCAAAAAAAAGATGCATTTCTCAAAAAAATTGCAATTTTTTTCTTTGAGAAAAGAGAATTTGTGAAGAAAAATCCTCTTTTATTTTTGTGAGAGTTCTAATTCATAATTTTAAGAGAATTCACCATGAAACAAATTGGTCAGATTCTGGGTTGGGTGGATAATTTTATTTTATTTTATTTCTAATTTGATGACATCCGCTAAAAATATTATTAATTTTCAATTCACTATATGTGTGTGTGTGTTCCACTCTTTCTCCACCTTGTCGGAATAAACAAACCATGACAGGACGAATGGATGGTCGAACGGATGTGAAGCATCATTTCATCCATCTATCCCGTCATTGCAGGGCTTTGACATGTGTGCCATCTCTTCCTATTGCTTTCTCTGTCGTGCCACATTTGTAGTCCACTCTTTTTCCACCCGTCGAATAAACAGACCATGACGAGACAGATGAATGATCGGACAAATGGACGAATGGATGACGAAACAGATGGATGAAATGATGCTTCACGACATCCTTTACTATATGTAATAATATGATTGTCAAAACTCACCAAATATGTTATACACATTCATCACTACTTCTTCAATAACCTAAAAGCTTTATTGCCATGCTTGCAACATAAATTTAGGTCTTGTCACCTTATGAACAATATGGATGTTAAGTAGAATAAGAACCTGCTGAATTCTTCTTCAATTTTGTTCAGTCAAGTACCTATCTACTAAACATATTGGGCTCGTCCTCTCCACACTTGTTGAAGTCCCAGCAGGTCTGGTGAAGGTGAGAATGCCATTATAAATTAGATGTTCCTATTCATCTCTCGAAAAAAAAACATTTTCCCCTAGCTTACATTGCTTCTTATTATGAATTGGGTTATTTGCCTCTTTAGGTCATTCCTTCATCATCTCGTAACCTAATCCAATTTGTCTAACCCTGCTTCCCCAAAGTTAACAAAACTTAGTTTGAACCCCGTGCCTAATGCACATGTGTGTGTATTTGATGGTACATATTACAAAACTACAACTACAAACTACATTTCCAAAACCTTTCTATATACCACATTTTGCATGTATTCATCAGGACCCTGGCCGTTGAAAATCTTGATGTTTGCACTGCTTATGACCTGTGAGATAATAACATACAGCTGACCATGATAAAAGACCAGAGATGGCAAATATACCCCAACGTCGTTTAGTGTCTAACCTTGACCCTTGTTGATTGTCATCACAAATGCCACTCGAACAGAAAATTGATGATAACGCAAAACAAATGGCCAATTAGTCCCAAAGGGGGACATGATGATGCGAGGTATGAACACACGTTTGCCGACATTGTTCCTTGTGATGATCTCCGCTTCAATGACACGCTGACCCAATCTCTTGACAATCAACCTCATACCATTACACAATCCTATTGATTGATTGAGATTGCACAACAAAAAGATTAGCACGCCCATTTTGAGTTCCAGCTTATGATTTTGGATACCGCTGAATTGCAAAGTGTTCAGAAATTCCACCGGATACAATGAATCCATTGAAACTCTTGCAACATCACTTGCACCTTCTTTTGTCGGAGCCAAAGAATTTGCGCTCAAGTACATGTGCAATTCTTCATATAGCGATTCAAGAATTGCATTGTTGATTTCATCAACGTTAGTATTTTTGGGGGCTAGAATGCTGCGTTGCATAAGATACATGGCATCTCCAGTGTGGTGTTGGTGATTCGGATAGATGGTTCGAATTAATCCTCTTAAGTTGTAGTCTTCTACTAACAGCCTCATATGGAATGGAATCTTGATCCAATCTAGATTGACACCTTCTTCTTCTGTAATGGCAGGAAGACTACCGTCTCCAACATTCAACACCCATTTAGCAAACTTTTGCTGCTCTTCAGAATTGGTTGCCATGGCTCACATGTTGATATGAAGACAAAGAATCGTAACATGTTGCCAAAGATGCGATCGAAGCAATGGAGCACTGACAATGTCTTCTCATCCTCCCTTGGGAATAACGGGCAAGATCTGTCGAAAATCCCCACCAAGGACCACGGTTTTCCCACCAAAGATCTTCTCAGTTGCCTGTGCATCATCCAATTACATCAAATCACGTAGGGTCCGATCAACAACTTCGAAAGCTCGATGATGCATCATCAGTGCTTCATTCCAAATGATCAAATCAGCTTTACGCACCAACTAGGTCACTTTCATCTGTTGTGTGATGTTGCAAGTCGACTCATCGTGCAAATCAATTAGAATCTTGAATCTTGAATGGGCGGTTCTACCGCCCAGAAGTAGCAAAGATGTAATTCCTGATGAAGCAACTGTAAGCACGATTTTGCTTTGCCCTCGTAGACGTGACAGAAGCGTTGTCTAAACAAATGTTTTACATGTTCCACCACTGCCATACACAAAGAACAGTTTACCCTCTTTGTTTGTCACGACATTCAAAATAGTTTCGTATGTATTACAATGATCATCATTGAGCCTATCTTCTGCATTGTCTACATCTGTGGTCAATGAATGCTGATCATAAGCTAGTTCTTCTTAGACCAATCGGTTTCCTCCATGAACAGGAAGGACATAATTAGACTTGGGAAGTGTTGGAAAATCTTCCAGGCGGTGTCCGTTGCGGATGAGAACCTGATCGATCTCATACAATGCATGATCCTTCAACGCATCCTCAGAAAGGGTAACGGTTGGATCACCATGCTCGCGGCATGCCATTGCCTCAATGTCATCGCTCAAAGACTCCCAATGTGTATCCCATAGTTGTCCTAGGATTTGTTACTTCACAAAACATCAGCATGGAGGTAAACATATCACGTAGCTTTCGTCTTGAGGCCGAAAGACCCACTTCTTCCAAGGCTTGATGCCATTCATTGTCGTCTGCAAACAAACCCATTACAATGCATGCATCTTTGAATGTGTTGTGCTCTGTGCCATCCACTGTCCACAAATGTTCGTAGGATGTGGCACCTTTGACGGAGTTCAGCAGCATCCACAAATAATAACGTTCACCCGATGTCGAGTGTGCATAATACATGCGACCAATGGCAAAGCTTCTCTTGCACATTGTCCACTACTTCAACTTTCGATTCCACACCCATTGTTGAGGGAATTGATCGAACGTAAAACTTTGTGCAGCTTCCGATTCTTGGTTTGTTTTGAACCATTCCATTAGCATCGTTTTAGAAATGGCTAACCGTGCTGCCACTTCCTGCACATCATTATCATCATCAAACAACACCATTTGTTGATTGGGCAAATGGTATTATAGACGTTCAACGGCAGGAAACCATTCATGCATATCAAACTTGAAGATGCGCCACGCTGCTTCTAATGTAGATACATAGCGACAGTCGAGATATTTTTTAATTTCATTGGCTTCGACCACATTCCTTTCAGTGGCATTATTGCTTTGGTGGGATTTCTCAACAGTTGCACGATCATGTCCTTTGTAAACGTACTTGAATAGATATTTGACTGCATGAATGTTATTACAGACCTCAATGTTGATGTGCGCATCGTATTTGGTCGACAAATAAACATTGTGCGGTACCACCCAAGGATTGTCCAATTCAATGCCATGAACCAAAATTGTGCACCCCGTATTTCTGTGTCGATAAATAGGATATATGTTTACATTCGTCACCGTCTTGGATTGGAACTTGCGTGGATATTGTTTTTTGCATTTGCCATCTTCCATGCATGGGGCATTTGGAAACCCAGCTCCACATGGACCATGCATCATGCACATGGCAACCATCTCGTGGACCAACTTGTTTATCTCTGGATTCGATAGTTTAGCACTAATCATGTGGTCTACATCTTCGACCGTGTGTGGCTTGCAGTCTTTGGCAAAGAAGATGAGGATGTGTGCATGCAGCAACCCATGTTTTTGACACTCAATGACATAGATTCCTGCAATAGTGCGTCCCAGAATATGCTTCTTATGAATATCATTGATCAACATGTGACATGGACCTCATGTGAAAGAAGATGGTAGAATGATCCTCTGTCCAATGGTAGCAGCATTATTGTCACCTGCAACAATGGCATCCTGAAGGCCTTGATAAAGATCTGCACGAAGTTTTTTCTGATTCAGGCGCAGATACCTCAAGCGGTTTTGTTCAATAGTCGCATAAGCATCCACAATGTATTGTTGCCTCAATCGGCCACCCCAAAACAACGCAATGCCATTAGTGTCTCGATGTTGAAGTCAATAACCGTAAAATTCAACCATTGTCACATTGCGATTTTTCTTTGATGTTCAGATTTTTCCGCATGGTCTTCATCCAAATCCGCATCAAGATCCTGCACAACAACACCATTGAGCGGAATATTTGGATGCCATCCATCCTCACCATAAGGAAATAGTATCGGATAATGTGGAGCCATGTATCCCACATGTAGCTCGGAAATGCACTAAAACGGGCCAGCTTGTTGAACAACGACAACATCACGCCTATCTACAACTTTAGAACCATCTCCTACCATAAATGCAACGACTTCATCAGTCGTCGACACATTGTATTGGCGGGCATCCTTTGTTCGAAAGGCAATGAGACGCAATTTTAGATCGGTGGGAGCACCTTCTATTGCCATCATATCCCTTGCCATTTTGAACACTTTGACATAGGGATTGATATTGTACATCATGGTCAATAACTGATCCAAGGTCGTTGGATCAAGCAATGGCATAACGGCATGTCAGTTTTGACATTCATTCTCCATATCATGAATGTATAGCTGTGCAAACTGTGGATGTTGTCCTTTGGCAGGGCACAGGGATTTGATTTTGTGATAAAGCTTACCTTGAATGCAAAAGGAGTACGGTCCAGTGCCTCTTGTTATCAACTCATCAACTTTGGCATCGAACATAGTGAATGCCAACATCGAATTGTACATGCGAATCTGATCTCAAAATTTGACGACACTTTTCTCTTTGCTAGTTAAAAGAACTTCTAGTTCTTGCGGTGTTGCAAGAAGACTTGGCAACAAAACTTTGCCATTCTCGCAACACAGAAAAAACTTTGGGTTGTTGTTGTTTGACTTTGCCAATCATTTTTTAATCCACATTTTTGCGTTGCAGAATCCATAAATTATGTCCATTTCTCCACAATCCCATCATGTCGGGGCTGACGCGTCTTCATCTCCAAACAATTATAATGTGTCATTACTAAGAGAAGGTTGTGCATGTGCTATTGCTTGTTGTACAGTTTGTTGTTCTCAATGTAAATGATTATTTCGCTCTTGTGGCATTTCAAATGGCCGAACCGACTCTATATGTTGCTTGGCACATTATTTTCTCTGCAAGCGATTGTGACGTTCACGTGCAGACTTTGACATGTCTTGATTGAATTCTGTTGGAGCATTAATATGTGGAACATGATTTTCCAAAGAGCAAAAGATTTCAGCACACCCACACCACTTAGGCAACACAGAACAAATGATCATGTTCCATCATCCCATTACTATCTTTCCACATTCCAACACCACCATGTAGCTTAAATTGGACATTAACCATAGATGTAGTCCATCTACAGTTGGTAGGAGACCTAGTTCGATTTTTCTATCATGTCTAACTCAAAGCATCTCTGTTTCTTACCTCCGTATGATGGAAACACCATAAAGCTACTTGCAAAACTCCACCCCAACATAAACAGAGCTTAGATCCATTATCAAAGTAGAGGAATTAGGTAATATTCAAAGCTTGTAGATTGTATCTATGAAGGTACTCACCCATAAACCCTAAACCCAAAAAAGATCATAAAGAGATGGAGGGATTTCTTTGCCATTATCATCATCACAATTATCCCAACAGTAAAGACTATACATGTGGGTGTAATGACTTGCTTTTCAATGAAGGGCAAATGACCAAGGCCATGTTCCACCACCTACAAGTATATATCATTGCAATGTCATCATCAGAACTATTTCAACTTTTAGTGGATTCAAGCTAATCCATCAACATTACCAATCCTTAGTAGGTCAAAAAAAATTATCATCAAACCCTAAACCCTAAACCCTGATAACACACATGAAGCAATGCCAACATAAAATGCATTTGAACATAGCATGAAAATTAATTTGAATTACATACCAAGCGTATGAAACGGTTGAAGTAGAATATAAAATCATGTGTTGTAGTTTCCTGATTTTGAATGAAAGTATACATTCCTTGGATCTGCAAATGCATTCAAAGACGAGCTCAGAAAGACTTCCCAATCACAATAGTTGAGCTAGCACTCTGTAATCTGTAATTGTAGTGCAGATGAAACAACAGAGTATCCAGCTTGCAATGGCCATTTTCCCATAGAGGCTACCCAAAAAAGCTTTGTTAGTTTGTAGTTTGGGTTCACATGTTGTTTGTCTTTGCACATTGTTGCTGCATTCAGTGTAAACAAAATATGAACAAACCTAGAAGGTGGATTAGATCACATAAACATTTGGATAGATTTTGCAAAGGTCATGCTGGCCAAGCTTTGTGCGAATGTGTTGCACTATGAGATCAATTGCCACATGATTGTCTCCTCTGTGCCATGGATGGATGACGAGAGGAATGGATGGATGGATGGATGGATGGATGGATGGACGGGTCATGTTGGAACTTGGCACTGCACAACTAACCTCTGTAATGATGATATCACCAATGCCTTTACTTCCTCTACATGCATAAACATCATCCATGCAGGCAAAAATGATGCCCACCCGTGGATGCTTATCTCCTGATCAATAAAAGTCCCATAAATCCAGAGGAATTGGATTAACCCACAAACTCAAAATGCAAATCCTACAATTATCCATACAATTTTCAGCTTCCCAAAAGTCCTCAAATTAAGAGTTCATAAAATGAGAATTCATAAATTTAAAATAACACCTCAAGAAGCATTTGCACAGAGTAGGTAATCTGGAAATACAGAAAGAAAGAAAGCAACAAGGGGGGGGGGAGAAGAAATGGGTGCTGCGAAAATTTGGCGAAAATTGAGTCCTTGGAGAATTGGGTGAAGTTGAGGAAGCAGCAAAAGTGGGAGAATTGGGAGGGAGCTTGCCTGCTTGCCTTTGATGATGGGGTCCATGAAGTTGGGATCGAAAGCTGAAGCTTTTCAACAAAGAGGGCAAGCTTGGTTTTGCACATCAGGGCTTGTGAGTGACATCAAGATCAAAGTAAAACAGATGACATTTCATTTCCACAAGTTTCCCTTGGTGTCAAGGAGTGGCAGATTGGCAAAGCTAGTGGAGGAGATGTTAGAGGAGGATGACAATGAAAAGTCATCTAGATGTCATCAGCTTGTTGACATCCCTTGAGGTGCCGAAGCTTTTGAGCTTGCAGCCAAGTTCTGTTACCAAGTGAAGGTGGAATTGACTGTAACAAATGTTGTGGCTCTGCGATGTGTGGCTAAGTATTTGGAGATGACCGATGAATTTGGAGATGGAAACCTAATTGGGAAAACAAAAGTTTTTTTCTAGCAAGTGGTTTTTTGAAGTTGGCTGGATTCTGTGCTAGCCCTTGAGAGTCGTTCCTCATTAATGCCAAAGGTGGAGGAGCTAGGAATAGTAGAGAAGTTCATCCATTTTATTTGTGTTAAAGCACGTACTGATCCTTTTTTGGTCGGTTGGCCCATTCCTGAACATCAAAGCTTACTGCAAAGCCCTGGTGGGAGTGTGCTATGGAATGGAATCAGCACTGGTGTTTGTGCTCGTGCAATTCGAACAGATTAGTGGTACGATGATCTTTCCACTCTAAGCTTGCCACTTCTTGAAAGAATGGTTGCTGGTCTGGAAGCTAGAGGAACTAGACCTGAGAGCATTGTTGGAGCTCTTGTGCCTTATGCAAAGAAATCATTGCCAGGCCTACATAGGCGGCATAGTGGTCGTGATGCCTATACACATGGTCCTCTTGTGGATTGGATCTCATAAACATTTGGATAGATTTCGCGGAAATCATGTTGGCCAAACTTCGTGCGGATGTGCTACATTATGAGATCAATTGCCACATGATTGTCTCCTTCGTGCCATGGATGGATGACGGGATGGATGGACGAGTGCATGATGAGACAAATGGATGAAAACACAATGGCCCCAAGTATACCCCCCTGAAATGCACCTCCTAGAAAAAAGGAGGGTTAAGGTAGGCATAAATTGGTGCCTCATGTTCCACAAATATTTGGCATAAGGTCTTCACACCCCTTCGCCTTAGGAGTTTGGATTTGTTTTGTCTTACTGTAAGGTTTTGCTTCATGCATTGAGTTAGCATTTCTTTTATTGGCAAGTTTTCGCCAAATTTCGACCTATGCAAAGGAATTTTCACAAAAAAAAAAGCCCAGAATTCACCAGATTTTGAAAAAGCTAAAAAATTCAAATCATCAAAATTTTATGATAACTTCTAGTAGGTAGCCACAAGACATCATAGAAACGGTTTTTTTTTTTTTTCTACTTTCATATCTAACATGTGACCGAATTTAGCTGAATTATTTTCTAGATGATCGCCACTTTGACTACATGCCAAAATCCTCAAAGAAACCTTGTTTCAAGTTGAATGAGGCTGCTAACACGAGGGGGATATCCCAAGATATGCTAAGTTGGGCAGGGCTATAACTTATTTTGAGATTGCCCCCACTCTAGGGCTCAAGCCTCAAGCTTGTA
>Ga0209611_10006493_pt1 | contig 19141 bp, 8 predicted proteins | sample S1TSphgellanicum_3_FD_187693 | JGI IMG/M metagenome (GOLD analysis project Ga0209611, IMG submission 187693) | Host-associated microbial communities from peat moss isolated from Minnesota, USA - S1T2_Fc - Sphagnum magellanicum MG (SPAdes) (version 2) | ecosystem: Host-associated > Plants > Peat... | reverse complement strand
CAGTAGGACCGCTCGTCCACCTGCCTCATGAAATTGAAAGAAAACAGTGTGATTATTATGAGAATAGAGATATCCATAGAGTCAGGAAAAGACAGCACTAGTACCCTGAGTTTGGTCATACACAGGTGGGATTCAAAAAAAACTTGCAAAAAAAGTACATTAGCATTCAAAGGGGGGGGATGGGTGAAACTTAGAAAACCATCAATTTTGATGGTTCTTGAGTTTCACCCTATCTTTCATTTTTCCTGAGCGCTACATGGATTTTCACTGCTCCTACCTATACAGTTAGTATAATTTCTCTTGAACCTTGTGCATTAAATGCTGAGATTCAGCATTCCATAATGAGATTTGATAAAATAGGTTTCATTGTTCAAAAGATTTTGACCTTAAGCCAAAATAATAAAAAGATAATAAGTTTAAGTGCGAGGGCTAAACACTAAAAAAATTCTAACCCCGAGCCAAAGTGATCAAATATGTCCATTTTGGCATTCCATACCCAACACTCATCAAAATATATCTTTAAATTCAACCATGACCTAAACAAAACTTTCCTAAAATCTAAACTAGACTTGCTTCCAAATATGCCCATTTTCGTATTCCATACCCAACACCCATCAATGTACCATCCATTGAAAGCATGTTGCGACTTAGTTGGGGTCTAGCCAAAATGGGGAACTTAACAATGTACATAGATTTTGTGGTTTCACATTACGAAATAAGCAATTTCATATCAATATTTTATTCAGTGATAGTCCCTACCATAAGCATTGATAGCAAACCCAAGCAATACAAAAAACCTATAATCCTACTAATTCATGCTATGATCAAATCACTTTGGATTTATTTTTTAATGTTATCTTGGTTTTTTCATGGCATTAAATCCAACATTCTACAACCCAAACTGTTTAACCACATTTTCCACCACATGCCCCCAATCAAGATCATGAATCCTTCAACATGACCGTTGTAATTCCCACGCTTCATAAGCTTTGACAAATGAAAATAGTTCTCCTAGAAACCCCAAAAGGTTACAGTTTCAATTTTTTTCAAGATTTACCCCAATAGTGCACGCATGATGTCCAAAGGAAAATAAAAACCCACTCGAAGTGCTTATGCAAATAGGAATTCACTTCCCTCTACAATCTCAAAAAATGCATGAGGTTCTTCAAATATATTAAACTTGAAAAATAGATTGTCATTACAAACCAACTATTTCAAATCTCCTAACGATATCATCATCTCCTTACGAACCTTGATTGTTATATGAATGTACACAACCTAGTTCTACATTTAGTTATAATTCTCCATGTGCAAGGAAGATTTTTTAAGAATTTGAACACAATGATAGCCGATACATTAATGATCAATCATATTCTTACACACCATCCATACAAAGCTTACACACAAGAAAAAGAATGCACATAGCTTGACCATCATTCGTTTCGAAAACCATTGCCTTTGAGAGTCCAACAAACATGCCTTAAATCCTTGCTTTTGATCACATTTTGCATTTCACTGAAATCTACATAACCAATCCCCATCCTTTCATTTTCCTTCTCCATAAAAAATAAAGTTACATAATAAATAAACATTAACCATGCACACCACACACAAAGATTTGACAACTAAACAAACAACATTCCATCAATATTAAACAACAGTGTCATTGTCGTAAAAACCTACAACACATATAAACACAACAAACAAACCACACCAATAACAAAAAAACCCTTTGTTTTCACATCCTAAACCCTAAACGCTAAACCCTTTGTTTTTCACATCCAGATCTTCTTCAAGTGACCTCCCATTGTGTCCCTTGGATTTTGTTTTCAGTTTTGGTTGTTTTCCTACCCATGACATAACCTATCTCCTTACCTATTTATGTCCTACCTTTTCACCTAGCCTAGTTACCTACTTACCTACCTATCTTGTTATTGGTAAACATATTAATAGATAAAAAAACAAATAAATAAGTAGGTAAGTAAGTGAGTGAGTAGGTAAATCAATTGAATTCTATGTAAGTACGAAGGATAGATAGTAGGTCTTAGTTGTTAATAGTTAGTAGGTAGTAGTTACTAGTTATTAAAAAATAATAATTATTAGTTATTAGTTGTTGGTTGCAATTTTAAAAATTATCCCATAATTTTCTCTCCATTTTCAATACAAGCAAATGCACTAAAACATTAAAATGCAAGTTGCCATTTTAAATGAGCTAACGAAAAAGGCTTAACCTAAAAGGTCAAATCCAAAACAAAATAAGATTACCTATTCAAGCTTATGACCTACCTACCTATTTAAAAAATAAAATAAAATATTTAAATAATGTTGATGGACAACACATTCCCTTTTTAAAAATACATGTAAATAAAAATCTCAATTATTCCTATGCACACATAATCAAACTAGTAGTGGGAGGACACCCTAGTCAATATCCAAAGTGTCGAATATCCATGTCAATTATTCTTATGCATGCATGTTCAAACTACTGGTGGGTGATTATCCAATTCAATATCCAAAGTGCCGAAAATACTCATCACAATGTCCATCACTTTAATATTTGGAAACTATGTTGGATATCAAAGATGTTGATATCAAGCCTAGATATAAAGGTTATTAGATATTAAATAGGTTAGGTTACTAATTAGGTTAGGTTTGTAACATGATTTTATTTATTTTTAAATGTTGATGCATCTAGGGTGATGAGAATCCCCATAAATTTTTTAACTTGTTATGAGGATATATTTTCAAAAGTCTTTTCCAAGTTGTAATCAATAATGTTTATTAAGATGGCTATACTTTCTTTAAAAAATAGTTCTTGATTTCTTTCAAATTTGTTTTAGACAAAAAAAAATTGTGACAAAATATTCTTTTTTTTAAAAAGGATGCTGATTTTTGAAGATTTTGACAAAAAGAAAAAGACTAATGCCCAACATAATTGGCAAACAAAATTTTCAATTTTTGATTTATAGATTTATTGATATTCAACTAAAAAATAAATGATGGATATCCAAGAACACATATTTGGTCAAATGCAAAATGTAAAAATTTGGTATCTAACCAATATATCTAAATTAAAAAAGAAAAAAAAATGTAATGTCATTATTTGATACATAAAAGAAAGGTGGATATCCTTATTTAACAAATATCCCAAAAAGATGATATATATGTTCACCAAGTATTCAAATTAAACAATATGTATATATTCAAGTTCAAAAGATAACAAGATTAATGATAATGCATGTTATTTCAAATGAACAAAAATATAAAACATTCAAACTCACTTCCATATATAGGCTAGGTGTTTCTTACTAATAAACAAAGTAATTATTAAATATCGAACATTAAATAGTAACTAAAATAGTTACCTAATATTAATTCAAATATGAAACATTAATTTGTAATTAAAATAGTTACTTAACTCAATAGGGATCAAACTAATGTATTAATTAATATGTAGTTTGTTAATATTTACATAGATTCAAACTTAATAATTATATAGGTAAGACTGAAAACATGTTAAAATATATTTAACAAGATAATTACAAATTTATATTTACAAAGGTCAAATTTATATTTAATATATGTTAATATCTAATTAACAACGTAATTATAAATTAATATTTATAAAAGCTAAATTTTTATTTAATACATGTTAACATGTAATTAATAAAAAACTATAAATTAACACTTATAAAAATCATATTTGTATTTAATAAATGTTAACATTTAATTAGTAAAAATTATATAAATTAACATTTATAAAAATCAAATGTATACTTAATACATGCTAACATTTGACCAACAAAATAATTATGAAATAACACTTATAAAAATCAAATCTATACTTAATACATGTAAACACATAATAATGCCACATGCCAACACTCATTGGTGACCAAATTAGTTACAAATGATAATATATATATGGTGAATCAAAAGATGTATTTGTTGATTTTTTTTGCATCCAAATTTTGCTAAGATGTCATGTTGTTTGCAACTATGGTCACATGTCTTGATTACATAACTAGAAATATTTTAGTTATATACGTTGCATTTCTTGCATCCTTTTTCTAATGTGGATAGACATTGAATGCATGTGTGCATATTATCATTAACAACAATATTTGGAAAATTGTAAAAGTTCCCATATCAAGGCTTCTCATAGTACTACAAAAGTTGATGTGTTGGTTAGAATATACAAGAATTCAAATATTGCAAAACATTTAAGCATTAACGCACCACCTAGGTTTATTAAATGTTATCAAGGTGATATTATAAAAAACCCTATCAATTCATAACTTTGGAATGATATGAAAATTAAGAACACAATTTTTAGATCTAATGATGAAAAAAGATGTGGGAGTTTTAAGATGGGATGAAAGTTCAAGCTCTTTAAATTGCACAAAACAAGAAAAGAAAACAATCAATGTAGTTTGGAACCAAAATGTGCATGAACAAGCCACAAGCAAATTCACATTCATAAAACACACATCTTGGCCTAGGCTTGGTGAGGAAACATGAATTGTTCATTCACATTTATAAATCAAAAAGTTAGAAGAAATGTAATTAACCATTGCTTAGTTCACATGATTAACATTTTGTTAAATTCTAAAGTTTCATGAACAATTCATATTTATACACAATGTTTATTATATAATGTGTAGCATGTTAATCAATTTAAAAGTAATCCAACAAGTATAAAATATTTAAAGTCATCTAAGTTACCATTTTAATATTGTTTATGGACTATTTAAGCACTCTTCAACCAATCCCAAGCTATGAAGTCCACTTGTTAGATCTCCTAGTCAAGATTCTTAGAGTGCACCCCCAATTCATTAACTAATGAATGTACTTTCACCACTTTCCTCACTATACTATACTTTATAGTTCTTTAATGGGTTACATTGATTGAAATGACATTTTCTTCTTAGGACCCCAACAAGAAAAGTATTGAAAATTAACTATTGGAACATGTGTCCTAAACCACTAAAATATTCCACCCAATTGGTCATTGGGTGGATTTCCCCATCATTTGTGATTTTTACAAAGTGTACATGATTGTACAGTTGTTGTGGACCATTACATTTTAACTATAGTGGATCATGTCGTGTAATATCATCACTTAACATTTTAATGAAGTCCAACTCAATAAGTATGATTCCCATCACTTTATAAGTTCAGAATTTTCTTATTTCATCTCTAGTTGAAGAGCTTTCAAAAGAAAGTTTTAGCCTTTAAAAATAGCTTTCCAATGATATACATCAAGCCTCCAAGTTGAATTTAATTTGATGTTTCTATCAAACAATTTAGCTATTAGGAATCATTGTAGTTTCATTCCATTGTTTTAAATGGTCATAACTTATGTTTAGGATCTTGGGTTTGGTCCAATGCTACCCTAGTTTTGTTATTTAGTATTCAAGACATTTAATGAATAAAGTTTATTAACTCAAATTATGCTCAAATTCAATGTAACTCAAGATAATTCCCAATCCCAAAGTGAAAGTTGATTTGGGAATTTTGGAAATATTTCCTTTTGACTTTCAATTCTCATAGACCTCCACTTCAGGTGTGAATGTGTTTGCATTCATTCACATTCATTTCATGTTTCAATCCTTTATTTGGCTTGAATTCAACTTTGAAGTTCATTCAACTTCTTTTTCATCACAAGGATTACACTTTGTTGCCCATCTTGGGAATTGGTTGCACACTATAGTTAAGGTCATCACACTTGTCCCCATTCAAAGGAAAGGTCAATGTTTTCATTGAAAATATATGGGGTTATGTTGAAATCCCATGCATTTGAAATATTTTAAATAAGTTTTGAAAATGATTAACCATTCAATTTATGATTTGGTTTTGGTCATAAAGGACACCTATGTTTGAAAATGGTCTAATCATTACAGATAAGTGCCATTAGATGATTACAAGTTGCAAACGACACCATGTCACATGGAATACAAATCAACAATATCAAGCTTTTATAACTACAATCCATTTTTTGATCCATTATCATGAAGAATCATTAATATTATGTGGACCCCATGTGGCCTATATTGAACTTGATTTGCAATTGAATTTGTGACTATGTTATGGATATTCACATGATTTCAAGTATCATAACTACCAAGCCTAACATATTTACGCACCTACTTATTTCAATAAAATAGACCTAGGTAGGACGTAATAGGTACCTATCATAACCTATCCTAATATTGGACCTACTTAGTTAACTTAACCTACCTAACCTACCTTATTTGAACCCATAAATTGCAAGTATAATGACTTGAACCTCTCACCTTCAAAAGGATAAATAGGATCCTTAATTGACCATTTTTACACCACACCTTTATAATGTGATAGATTTATCAATTTTTTAATTGCACATCTTGTTACATACATTATTTTGAAGCTATCAAAGATGACCTTGACATGGAAATCATTTAATAAACATGTTATAGGCACTCCTTACAACCTGGAAACACTAAAGGCATGTTAGACAATCTAAAACTTTTAATTTCTGCAAAATGTAAAAATGACAATCTTCTAGTTTGACATTATCAATTGAAAAAAAATGTTAATTATCTATTCCATGGTTGTGTCATTCAATTGGAAAAAGAAGATTGTCCCTCATTTTAAAGCTTTAATAGAGAAAGCTATATGACCGCATTGGGTGGGCTTTTCAACGAATCCCACTGCCCATACATGGTGAATTTTAGTGTTTCAAAGATTTCAAGTATGTGACATACAATGTGAAGCCTTTTCATTCACCTCATCCTCAATCCATTGAAATCCTATAAATTGAAGGCTTTGCAACATAATATTGTTGGAATAGAGCTAATAAACATTGAAGTTCATTACACAACCTTGTAAACTTACAATTGTTAAAAATGCACCATTTTTTTGACGAGGCTAGCCAAATTGATGGCACAATATTTCCTTGCTATGACCATCATTTAGGCCACATAATGTAAATCAATTCAATCATAAAATATTTTGGTTTTGTTATTTAGATGATATCCACATGTGTTGGTGGAATTTAAACATGTTCATTTGTGAAGGTGTAATGAAAGGTAAACCTCTTACACCTTTCAATTGGTGTGTTCAATGTGGCATTGTCCTAGCCCCAATTGCCATTGATTCACTTGAATATGATGGATTTTGCCTTGTGAGAATTGAGTGGACATTGGCATCAACAACATTGTGTTTTTGCACATACCTTTTCAACAAGGTTCCCTTCCTACTATGACCTCCCCTATTCCCAAGGGAGCCCCTCTTGGCCAAGAAGAATATCCAACCATATGGGATGGCAAAAACATGCATTATTGCCTAGTGAATAATGGGCATGATCATAAAGGGGAAGTTTTTCTACATATATAATTGCAGATTCATGGGTTTTCGACATTTATTCCTCTCTTCATTGGTTGTCAATGCACACACCACATATGTTGTGACAATTTGTGTTTACCCATAATGTATTTGCGCTTATTTCAGCCTCATGGTTGTTCCCAACATTCGCGGGAGGAGGAAGTATATTCCTTTCAAGCAAATGTATTGTATCTTTGTGGTCCTCCTTTTTGGTGGTGTCTTAACTAGTTGTAGGCATCAAACTACACGGAGCAAGATGGAGGTCTAGGAATACCTTGCCCATGGTTTGGACCACATTTCATGTATGTTTTACCTATATCCATGTAGGTTGCTCTTCATTTTTAAGCGATATTTTGTAAAATCGGGTATCACAGTCTGCATTCCTATCATTGCTAGTCATCCATTTTGATGTTCACTATGAGGGAAACAAGCCGAATGAAGACATTTGCATTTTCAAATGTACACTTTTCTATATGTACCTAGCATTAAATAGACAACTATATTATCATTGTAGTTTTTAGTGTGCAAGGTTTGTTGTTTTCATTTCCCAAATTGTGTTCAATACAAGACTATTGTCCATGTTAAAAAGGTTTCTTTGTATGCTGACTCAATCCATCCACCATTTGATTAAATTGGTAGTTTGGAAAATACTTAAATTATTGAATACATATGTGTAAAATCTTTTAATGGTGTAAATTCGAGGTGTTTGTGCCAACACATCATATCAGGGTCTTTCCAAATAACCTAGATATAGGTCACTCATTGCAGGTACCTGCAAAAACCTCATTTTTCCCCGTCTGCCCATGAACCATTAGGGCATACCAAAATAATTCTTTGTTCATGCGAAATTTTACTGGCAGCCCATACACCATTATCTTTGTGACAATAGCTATAGCTCTCAGACATAAGTTTCTGTTTCTCCGGCATCACCGCACAAACCAGATCGCACGACCACGCCAGTTAGAAACGCTTGTTCTCAATTAAGGAGATGCCGTTGCTTGATTGTTAACAGTAATGCCTTGCTTCCTTCCTTCTTCCAGTGCCTCTTCCCCACACAGACAAAAATTCCATCATAAACCCCACGGAGAAACGACCCGGTTCTCATCTCGTACATACCTTCATCGTTATACATACCGTCAAAGACATTTCCCAAAGCCGCATGCCCCGTCACTCCAAACAGCCCCAGATACAACGGTCATCGGGCAGGAGACTCAGTTCATGCATCTGCTCATGAGCAACGAGGCTTCCCCCCACCCCCTCGCACCTTCAACCGTGTCACTTGCTTTTCCCCGGTCGTTCACCTGCCCAATCAATCACTACACCCCCTCCTCTTCTCACCGCACCTTCGTCTGACCCGCGCTTCTCGTCCACGACAACTTCAGAGCTGCACCTTCGTCCTACCTGCGCTTCTCCTCGACGACACCATCCAAGCTCTGCTTGCCGTCTTCAAGGAGTGCAGCTCCCATCGCACAACGCACGCTCGTTCGCGCGTGCGAACACACAAAAGCGAGACCAAAAGCATCCACAGCGAAGTACCTGACACAAAGAGCTCTTCATGGTCATTTCGATGTGATGAATTTTCATCCAGTATATTTTTTCACTTTCCTTCCATTTTTAACGCCAACTTTGTTTTAGTCCTTGCCTTTGCGTCGTAAGTGAGACTTCGTCCTGCGTAAAGCATTGCCTGGATTTTTCCTTTGTACTTTCTGCTCCCTTACCTGCCCCAAGAAACCTCTTTTCAGCAAGTGGGACCATCTGCTGTGGAAGGTGCCAGCCAGGCTCTACTGGGAGTCGGAAAACATTAGTCAGGCCAAAGGAAATGAATGCAGTCAGTACAAAAGTCCTTCTGCTATTTTTTCCTTCAGTCTGCCCATTTTTCTATCCATATTTTCTCAAGTGACACCCAGGCATGTTTTGTAGTTGTAACCTCATACAATAAGGTATGTTTTGCACTTAACCTCACATAAGATGCCGACTAATAGGTTACATACCCATTTAGTGTGCTCATAACGTGCATAACATGCACTCAAAACATCCCTGGGCACAACAATCTGAAATTAAACCGGGAAAATGGGCAGACTGGAGGAAAAACATCGCAGCAGTACTTTTGTACTGACTGCATTCACTTCCTTTGGGATTTCGATTATTTTCCGGATCTTCTGATTAGCGAAAAGAATCAGCCAGCCTGTCAGTATTTTTTAAAAGTGAAAAATCCCAAGAAAAGGACCAGTTTTGTGATTTTCTAGCAGTTCGCTCGGCCCACCGGCCTCGGGCAGAGATCTCTTAAGGAGAGACGGCAGTACAATGTAGTTTTCATTTGGTCCCACGTTTTGAATTATGTGACCCAACTACGGAATACGAAAACATCCATACTGGTACATGAGTCCAACCTCAGGTCCATTTGTTAAAAAATGTTTCAACCATATGTGAAAATGGTTCATAAAATTTTCATCCTAGGCCAGAATGCCAAAAGATTTCTAACCTTAGGCTATATTTCAAAAAATCATTCCAAACTTAAGCCAATATGCCCAGAAATATTTTCCAACCCCAGGCCAATATGCATATGCAAAATTAATTTTGTTTTGGGATAAACTCTCTTGGCCTGAGGTATAACAAGGTATATTTTTAACATATGTACTTAATCAAATACGTATAAATTCTTGGTCCAATGGCTTGGAACTATTAAATAATGGACTGGGTTGTTGTTTTAAGGTGTGAGACATTTGTCTTAGGGGTGCAAGACAAATCTTAAAGGTCCAAAACATTTGTCCTAGGAATGAGAGATGTATCTTAAGGGAATAGGACATTTGCCATGGGATTGTGACACAATCGTCTTTAGGGGGTGCAAGACATTTGGCTTGGGGTTCTGAGACATTTATCTTTTAAGGGTAGGACATTTATTTTAAATGTGTAGGACATTTGCCTGAAGTGTGTAACACATTTTTCTTAAGGTGCAAAGACTCTCACCCTTAGTCCTAGATACATTCTAACCTTTAAGCTAGATTCACATGAGGTCGTGAAAGGGATAAAGTAAAAGAACCAACCCTAATGCTATCCCATTCACACAACAGAAGTAAAAATTGGCTTCACTAAAGACATTATGAGGGGGGATAAATGGGTTGAGATATCTTAACTCAAGAAAAAAATTCGTCATTGTTTTTGGATTTGGGATCAACTTAGGCCAGAACAAGGAGGTTGGATTGACCCCTTGATTTCAAAGGGCTAAAATACGCCCTCATGTTCACAAGAGTTTCTAATGTTGTTCTACCCAACATATTGACATTCATGTGAGAGAAAACCTGGAATGGTGGGCAGGAAAATAAAAATCAACTTGCATAATGTGTTCTAAGTTATCAGGCAGGAAAAAGTCCCAAAAACTGCCCAATCTTTTTCAAGTGTTACGATTTTTCCAGCGTTCCGAAAATGTGTAAGGTGCCGTTATGATTTCCTGGACAGGGTGAAATTTCTGAAATTGCCTGGAATTTTTCCAGAGATTGGTCGAAAAAAATTCTCCTTAATGTTTCCAAGCATCAGGATTTGTTGAGTTCTCAAAATTTTGAGAAAAAATGAAAAAAAATCAACATATATAATCTGCCCGAAATTTATCGGGCAGAATGAAATTTCTCAAACTGGTGAAATTCTTTCAAGCATCCTGGAAAACATTTCTCAGGAACTCTAAAGTGCCAAAAAAAAAAATGAGCGGCATGAAAAACAAATCCTAAATTTCCCCATGCTGCCCAAACTTCTTGTGTAGTATTGAAAACCCCTCAATGTGAATGGTTCAACATAAGTTTAAATTAAGCCCATCACTTTATTTTATCTAACATCTCAAAGATTATTTTATTGTTTATATTTTAATTGTCTTAACCCTCAAATCAAGAAAAGGTTCAATGGAATAAAAATATACCTACTAACCCTTGGTGTGAATCCAACTTTAGGCATAAATACTTTTAACCTTAAACAAAATATTTTTAAAAATTAATTTGAGGTTTCATTGTTAAGAAGATTTTAACCTTAAGCCAAAATAATAAAAAGATTCCAAATTTAAGTTTAAGTGTGAGGCCTAAGTGCTAAAACATTGTAACCCCAAGCCAAAATGGTAAACAGATTCCAACCCTAAGTCAAAATAATAAAAAACATTAACCCTTGGGTTTAAATAGATTATAACCTTATTCTTAAATAAATTATTACCATTGGGCTTAAATAAATTCTAACCTAAAGTGAAAATTTTAAACAAATTTTAATTTTAAGCTTTAGTGTTTTATCATTAAAGCAAAATAATAAAAAGATTTTAACCCTAGGGCTAATTGTTTAAAAATTTAACTCCAATCAAAAGTGGTAAACATATTTTAACTTCAAACCAAAATAACTATAAATTTTAACCCTAGGCCTAAATAAATTTTATTATGTAATTATTATTATGTTTATATTTTCTTGAAATTTTAATTTATGGTTATTTTCAAATGTTTTTACAAAAAAATATTTGCAACAAAATATTTCCTTTAAAAAAAAAGATGTTTTTTGGAGATTTTTTACCAAAAAAAAACTAGCACCCAACATAAGTGGCAAGAGAATTTTTAAATTTTTGATATCTAGATCTACCAATATCCAACTAATAAGGAACACTAATATTCAAGTCAAAATTCAAACCCAAAGCGGCAAAGTGTTAAAATATGTCCATTTTGGCATTCCATACCCAACACCCATCAAAATATGTCTTTAGGTTCGTTCAATCATGAACTAAACAAAACTTTCCTAAAATCCAAACTAGACTTGCTTCCAAATATGTCCATTTTCGTATTCCATACCCAACACCCATCAATGCACCATCCATTGAAAGTAAGTTGCAACTTAATTGTGGTGTAACCAAAACATGGAACTTAGTAATATACATAGATTTGTGGTTTCACATTATAAAACAAACAATTTCATATCAATATTTTATTTAGTGATAGTCCTTATCATAAGCATTGGTAGCAAACCTAAGCGATACAACAAACCTACAATCCTATGAATTCATGCTAAGATCAAATCACTTAAATCAAATTTATTTTTTAGAGTTATCTTGGTTTTTTTCATGGCATTTAAATCCAACATTCTACTACCCAAACCCTCTAACCACATTTTCCACCACATGCACCCAATCAAGATCATGAATCCTTCAATATCCCCCTTTTAATTCCCACATCCTAGAGGTTTTGACAAGTGAAAAACAATTCCCCTAGAAGCCTCAATAGGTCACGTTTTCACATTTTTGCAAGATTTACCCCAATAGCGCACCCATGATGTCCAAAGGAAAATAAAAACCCATTGGAAGTGCTTATGTAGGTATTCATTTCCCTCAATAGATATCCCTCTACAACCTAAAAAGTGCATGAGTTTCCTCAAATATATTAAACTAGACAAAAATATTATCATTACAAGCCAACTATTTCAAAATCCCCTAATGATATCATTATCTCCTTATGAACCCCTATTGTTATATGCATGTACACAACCTAGTTCTACACTTAATTATATTTTTCCATGCATAGGGAAGATTTTTGGAGAATTTGAACACAATGGTAGTTGATGGATTAATGATCATTCACATTCTTACACACCATCCATACAAAGTTCACACAAGAAAAAGATTTCACTTGATTGGTGACCAAATTAGCTTCAAACGATAATCCATATATGGTGAATTAAAATATGAAATTGTATTTGTTAACTTTTTTTCCAACCAAATTTTGCTAAGATGTCATGTTGCTTACAACTATGGTCACATGTCTCTTGATTACATTACTAAACATATTTTAGTTATATAGTTGCATCTATTGTATCTTTTTCCTAATGTGGGTAGACATTGAATGTGTGCATATTATCATTAAAAGCAATATTTGGAGAATTGTAAAAGTTCTCATATCAAGGCTTCTCATAGTACTACAAAATTTAATACGTTGGTTAGAATATACAACAATTCAAAGATTGCAAAATATTTAGACATTAATGCACCACCTAGGTTTATTAAATGTTATCAAGGTAATATTATAAAAAACCCTACCAATTCACAACTTTGTAACGATATGAAAATTGAGAATCCACCTTTTAGATCCAACGACGAAAAAAGATGTGGGAGTTTTAGAATGGGATGAAGGTTCAAGCTCTTAAGTTGGGCTCACAATCATGTCAAATTGCACGAAACAAGAAAAGAAAACAATCAATGTAGTTTGGAACCAAAATGTGCATAAACAAGCCACAAGGCAATTCACATTCATAAAACACACACCATGGCCCAAACTTGGCAAGGAGGCATGAATTGATCATTCACATTCATAAATCAAAAAGCTAGAGGAAATGTAATTCACCATTGCTTAGTTCACATGATTAACATTATGTTTAATTTCAAAGTCTCATGAACAATTCATACTTATACGACAATTTTTATTATATATTATGTAGCATGTTAATCAATTTAAAAGTAATACAACACGTATAAAATATCTAAAATAATTTAAGTTACCATTTTAACATTGTTTATGACTATTTAAGCACTATTTAACCAATCCCGAGCTACCAAGTCCACTTGTTAGGTCTCCCAATCAAAAAATTTAAGGTGCACCCCTAATTCATTAATTAGTGAATGTATTTTCACCACTTTCCTCCCTATATTATATTTTATAGTTGCCCAAGGGATTACATTGATTGAAATGATATTTTTTTCTTAGGACTACAAAAACAAAAATCTTAAAAATTAACTACTCAAATGTGTGTCCTAAACCACTAAAATATTTCACCCAATCGGGCACTGGGTGGATTTCCCCATCACCCATGCTTTGTACAAATTTGTACATGACTGTACATTCATTGTGGACCACTACATTTTCACTATAGTGGATCATGTTGTGTAATATCATCACCTAGCATTTTGGTCAAGTTCAATTCACTAACTATGATTCCCATCACTTTGGAAGTTTGTAACTTTTTTATTTCACCTCTAATTCAAGAGCTTTGAAAAGAAATTTTTAGCCTTTAAAAAGAGCTTTCCAATGGTGTAAATCAAGCCTCCAAGTTGAAGTTAATTTGATGTCTCTATCAAAAAAATTGGTTGTTAGGAGTCATTTTAGTTTCATTCCATTGCTTTAAATGGTCATAACTTATGTTTCGGATCTTGGGTTTGGTCCAATGCTACCCTAATTTTGTTATGTAGTGTTCAAAACATTTAATCCAATGGTGTAAAGAGTGCCCAAGTTGAATAAGGTTTATAAATTCAAATTAGGCTCCAATTCAAGGCATCTCAACATTTCCAACTCCTAAAGTGAAAGTTGATTTGGGAGTCCTAGAAATGCCTCCTTTTGACTCCCACACACCTTCACTTCATGTGTGAATGTGTTTGCATTCATTCGCATTCACTTCATGTTTCAATCCCCTATTATCATGAATCCATCTTTGAAGTTCATTCAACTTCCTTTCATTTTGAGGATGACATTTTGTTACCCATCTTGGGAATTGGTTGCACACTAAAGTTAAGGTCATGACATTTTCCCCACTAAAAGGAAAGGTCAATGTCTTCATTGACAATATAAGGCATTATGTTGAAATCCAATGCATTTGAAATATTTAAAAGAAAATTGGAAAGTGATTAAGCATTCAATTTATGATTGGTTTCTAGTCATAACGGAGAACTATGATTGAAAAAGGTCTAATCACTAAAGATAGTTACCATTAGACAATTACAAGTTGTAAATGACACCATGTCAGATGGAGGTGGAATCAACAATATCATGCCTTTAAAATTACAATCCATTTTTTCAGCATCTATAATGAATAATCAATAGTATTATGTGGACCCCATGTAGCCTATGTGGAACTTGATTTTGCAATTGAATTTGTGACTATGTTATGGATATTCATATGATTTCAAATCTCTTAACTCCCAAGCTTAACTTACTTACCTACCTACCCACTTAAGGAAAGTAGTAGACCTAGGTAGGTAATAGGTACCTATTTTAGCCTAGCCTAATGTCATACCTACTTAGTTAACCTAACCTACTTTACCTACCTTACCTTAACCCATAGGTTTTAAGTATAATGACTTGAACCCTCACCTCCAAAAGGATAAATCGAATCCTTAATTAACCACTTTAACACCAAACCTTTACAATGTGATAGATTTTGTCAAATTTTTAATGTCACATCTTGTTTACTTACATTATTTTGAAGCTATTAAATATGACCTTGGCATGGAAATCATTTGATAGACATGCTATAAGCGCTTCTTGCAACATGGAGACACTAAAGGCAAGTTAGAGAATCTAAAGCTTTTAATTTGTGCAAAATGAAAAAATGACAATCTTCTATTTTGATATTATCAATTGAAAAACATGTGTAATGAACTCCATTCCATGGTTGTGTTTTTCACTTGGAAGAAGAGGATAGGTTTGAATGTGCCTCATTTTGAAGCTTTAAGAAAGGAAGCTATATGACCATATTGGGTGGGTTTTCCAACAAATCCCATCGCCCATACATGGTGAATTTTGTGTTTCAAAGATTCCAAGTATGGCACATACAATGTGAAGCCTTTTCACTCACCTCATCCTCAATCCATTAAAATCCTATACATTGAAGGCTTTAATGTTATGCGGCATAATATTGTTAGAATATAGCTAAGAAACATTAAAGCTCATTGCACAACCTTATAAACTTACAATTGTTGGAAATGCACCATTTTTTTTGGCAAGGCTAGCCAAATTGATGGCACAATACTTCCTTGTTATGACCATCATTTAGGCCACATAATGTAAATCAATTCAATCATAAAATATTTTGGTTTTGTTATTCAGATGATATCCACATGTGTGTTGGTGGAATTTAAACATGTTCATTAATGAAGGTGTAGTGAAAGGTAAACTTCTCACACCTTTCAATTGGTGTGTTCAATGTGGCATTGTGCTAACACCAATTGACATTGATTTAATTGAATATGATAGATTTTGCCTTGTGAAAATTGAATTGGACATTGGCATCAACAACATTGTGTTTTTGCACATACCTTTTGAACAAGGTTCCCTTCCTACTATGACCTCCCCTATTCCCAAGGGACCTCCTCTTGGCCAAGAAGAATATCCAACCATATGGGATGGCAAAAACATGTATTTTTGCCTAGTGAATAATGAGCATGATCAATATATAATTGAGCATTCAAGGGTGTTCAACATTTTCTCTTATCTTCATTGGTTGCCAATGCACACTTTATAAATGTTGTGAGTTTACCCATAATGTACTTGCCCTTATTTCAGCTTCATGGATGCTCCTAACATGGGTAGGAGGGGGAAGTATATGCCTTTCAAGCACATGTCAAGTATCTTTGTGGTTTTCCTTTTTGGTGTCCTAAGTAATTGTAAGCATCAAACTACAAGGAGCAAAATGGAGGTTTGAGAATACCTTGCCCATGATTTGGACTATGTTTGATGTATGTTTTACCTATATCCATTTAGGTTGCTATTCATTTTGAAGCGATATTTCTCCATTTAAAATTTTTGGTATCATGGTTTACATTCCTATCATTGTTAGTCATCCATTTTGATGTCCACTACAAGGGAAACAAGATGTGTGAAGCCATTTGAATTTTCAAATGTACATTTTTTATATGTACCTAGCATTAAATAGACATCTATATAATCATTTTTATTTCTAGTGTGCACGGTTGGTTGTTTGCATTTCCCAAATTGTGTTCATAAGAAAGATTTTTCTTCATGTTACACAATTTCTTTGTGTGCAAAAAATTTCCATGGGCCCTGAATAAATCCATCCACCATTTGATTAAAGTAGTAGTTTTGAAAATATTTAAATTATTAAGTACATATGTACAAAATATTTAAATGGTGTAAAATGAAGGTGTTTGTGCCAACACATCATTTCAGGGTTTTCCAAATAACACTAGATAAGTCAATCATTGAAAGTAGTATGAAAAACCTCATTTTTTTGGTCTAGAAAATAATTCTTTGTTCATGGGAAATTTTATAGGGAGCCCATACTCCCTTATAGTTGCGACTAGAGCTATAACTCTTGGGTGAAAGCATGAAAAAGGATGCATAAGTACAATGGACAACTTAATAACTTGACATTTTCAAAATGAATTTGATTTGGAGCTCCAAATTATGCATTCATTTAAGTAAATCAATGTACATTTCATTGCAAATCCAATTCAACATGGTACTAAATGAGTTTAAATTCAACAAGGATGTGTTTTAGCATCTTAGTCATGTAATTTGAAAGTAAAATTACATTGGTGTAGGGGACTTTTAGTATCGTAAGTATGTCTAGAATTGCAACACCTTAACATGCTTTCACCCTCTTAGTGGAAATAGGAGATGGTGGCATCATCTATGAATAGAAAGTGGTTATTCCTTCTGTACTTGTTGCAAACATGAAGAACAGATCTTATGAAGGGGGAAAAACTACTTGTACCTAGGTGGACGGTTGGCAATTTACATTGGTGAAGAGAGACTAGAGACCAAATGAGTGAGTATTGTAGAAACCTGTTGTTAATTTTTAGTCATTGAGAAAGAGGACCATGGCAATGCCATGCCAAATCCAATGGTTAGGTGATGCCTTCGTGGGTAGTTCCACGTTGAAGACAAATTGAAGGAGAGTCTAGTTGTTGCAAGCACACCCTTTCTATATGTTGTTTAGTGCAATGGGCACATGTAACATGCTTGCACTCTTTTTTTTGACATTAATAGCCACACCATTGGTGCATTTGAATGTGGTACCTAGCATGTCACAATAATATCATGTTGAGAGTTAGAGAAGTTGTGATCCAAATTCATCAATTTCCTGGGCTAGAAGTGGCAACCTTATCATTCAGTGATTGACCTTTTCCAAACCTCGAGTTTGAGCTTTGTGATGCAAATGAAGCTCCTACTTGGTTATATATATCACGAGGCTTAGAGTCTTGTGTCACTATGTTGCATTGTTCAAGAGCATTACTTTTGTTGAGGTGCAGTTAGAACTCTAGGTTGGGGATGCTAGGATTAGGCAGTTGGGGGTTAGATGAGATCAGAGAATTATAAGTGAATTCAACCTTAAAGTTTTCTACATATTAATATTTTGTTTGCTAATTGTGTGAGTGCTATCTGTGAGTGTTGAATTGTTGCAATTACCTTATCAAAGGACTTTGCTAGCATCATGTGTTCATTGTCCCAGTGAGCACCCTCGAGGAACATTCCATAGATGTACACTCCATCTTCTAGTATCTTCTCATGGTCTCCGTGTTTTGGCAAGCAAATGAACTCAAAGCAGATTGTGTCTATTGGAATTCTGTACTTGCGTGTAAGATTATGCAGAACTCCTGTAGGGAAAACATGTGTGAAGAAGAAGCCACTGAGCCAGAAATTCATAGATGGGCCATTGTCCATCCAACTTTGGAGCATGTAGAGCCGATCCAAAACATGATTGAAGTAGCTGCTAAGTGGTTTCATTGTTGGATAGCTGACTGGGGCCCATAGAATTGGCATATTTGATGCAAACATGTTCTTTGCAAGTGTCTCAATGTCAGATGACATCACAACGAGCCCTTTGGATGCCTTCTGCAGAGTGGCCAAGCTAGCCCTTATCATCTGTATGGATGAACAAGCCCTTTCAAACACAAGGAGAATATTCAATGCCGAGGAAGAGTGAGCAAGACTATGAAATGTGTGAAAGATATTTGTAGAAGTGACAAGGTCCTATACCACTAAAGTCTAAAGAACATGTACCACATACATATGTAAGGTGGTTGAAGCAGACCATC
>Ga0209611_10006492_pt1 | contig 19143 bp, 15 predicted proteins | sample S1TSphgellanicum_3_FD_187693 | JGI IMG/M metagenome (GOLD analysis project Ga0209611, IMG submission 187693) | Host-associated microbial communities from peat moss isolated from Minnesota, USA - S1T2_Fc - Sphagnum magellanicum MG (SPAdes) (version 2) | ecosystem: Host-associated > Plants > Peat... | reverse complement strand
AAAAAAAAAACAGAATCCTTTTCTATTTTCTTGGCTACCTTCTGGAAGGTATCATAAGACTCTGGCTAGCAATCTGGAATTTTGGAATTTGGTAAATTTTGGGGTTTTCACTTATGGTTTCAGAGAGTTAGAATTTGCATGTTTTGTACAAGTTCTTTTTTTTCTTAGGCCTAACCTTGCAATTTTCCGCACTGCAAAACATGATTTCAACAAATACAAAAAGGAATTTTTGTGGAAAAAATGACATTAAATCACTAGACTAGATTTCAAAAAAAAAATTTTTAAATTAAAAATCAAATCTCCAGATTTCTACAACAGGTTCCAGCAGAAGCCAACGTATTAAAGGACTCTTAATTTTTATTTTTTTAATTTTTCATATCTGGCTAGTGGTTGATTGTCAATTTGGCTATATCACAAAACTGAAGGGAAGAAAAAGAACACTGAAACTTTGTAGTGAGGATTTTGTGTTTGTTTTGTTCAACTAGGGTTTTTTAACTCGAGGGTTGCACTCCTATGTGTGGTCCAAATGATATGTGATTGGCAAATTTTCTTCAAATCTTGGCTAGAAATAAAATTAAAAAAAATAGACCTATACAAAGCATATTGCACCCAAAAAAAACAAAACAAAACAAAACAAAAAAAATCATCAGATTTTTGAGATATATATATATATATATTTTTTAATTTCAAATCTTCAGATTTTATTGATAAGTTCGAGTGGGTAGCCAAGCATATAGAAGGATTGTGCTTCTTTTCTACATTATTAATATCTAGTATATTGCCAAATTTGGCTAAATTACATTATGGATGATCTCCCCTTTAACCACTTCACAAAATCCTTAAAAGAAACATCGCATCATTGTTTATTAAGTCTATATTATAACTTGTTTTGTGGTCCATCTCTAAGTTCACATGCAAACCTCAAGGTTGAGTTGGTATGGTTGGGTTGGTATGAATTTGATCTTGGTGGCATTCCTAGGAATGAGTCATTATTTTGGCTCCCAAAAAAAAATTAATATAATATAATATAATATATATATATTCTTTTCTTGTCTTTGTTCTTTGTATTTGGTAGCGGTTTTGGCATTTATAAATGAGAAGCTCAATTGTTTATCATCTATAACGTTGTTGTACAAGATCTCTTATGTTGTAGGACTTCATGGTTGTGTTCCTCAAAAGTGGTTGTTGTCTTTTTATCATTCCCATGTGTTGTGGGTTTGATGCACCTATTTTGTTACCTCCAAGTTTGTATATGCATGTACTATTGACCATGGGTTAGTATGGGCTTTAATTTTTTGGTATGCTTGTGACTATTGGGTTGTTGGTATTGGTGGTGTCTTTTGAACTACCCTTTTGGGTGGTTGTGATTGGTTGGCTTGGAGGGCCAAATTCCAAATGGATCACCAATGCTTCAAAGTCCCAACCTACACTTTCATACATTTGGCTTTATGGCAAAAAGCTTGTAAGTAGATTTGGAACATATCATTGTAGTGTGAAAGGAGGTCAAGCATATTGGACGGGTGTGAAAATAATTGGATGAAGTCCACTAGGGATTCCCTATGGTAACATCAACTTTTGGCAAAGGTGAATGTAGCAATTGGAAAGGTTGTCATGATATTCCATATGACAAACTAATGAAAGCTAGATAATTACAAAGTGTGAGCAAGTAATGGTGGAATATTTTGCAAGTTGTTCTCATTATTTGTATTGTTGGTTTTTGGGTTGTGTAGATTACTAAAATCTCATTATTTGTATTGTTGGTATACTATCATGAGTACTAAAAAGATGGTGTTATTGAACATCAATCATGGGCATAATAACATGAACATACTTCATGTAAAGAATTTTTGAAAGTTCAATAAATGGGAATCATTTTGTGGAAATTGAAGGAATATGATGGTGAATACAATTTGGGGAGTTGGGTTATCTTTACCAAGTTGAATTACAAGTAGTCAAATGTTAGTATGTTTAGAGAGATGTGGAGGTGAAATGTGAGAGTCTTTAATACATATTGGGATTGAGAGGAATCAATTGAAGAAAACTTCAATCTACCAATGAAAATTGATGTGCATGAAGATGAAAATAAAGATGGACCCAATGGGGCAAATTGAATGTTTTAATCCAAATGTTATTTCCATTTAAAAAATTGTTGTTGTGTTAGATCCAACGTGGTGAAAATTGAATGCCAAGGATGTAGTTGCAATTAAATGTTATTTATGTTGTGGCAACATTATCTATTAATGTGAGGGCCTTTGATGCAAGTGCAATTTTAGTGAATTTTTTGTGTGAGCATTTCAAATCAAGATTGATTCATTGACATTTAAATTTTGTTCCAAAAGGTAGATGTTATGCCTTGTTGACAATCAAAAGTACCATATGTGAGACCATGTACATGTAAATAGTGCCTTTCCAATCAAAGTGTCCTAATATGGGAATCAAATTTAAGATCCCCCTTTTTATTGGCTACATCACCATATATGCATAACCAATTGGGGAGGAGAATTTTTTTTGGGCCCTATAATAGACACATCCTCAACTAGTTTACATTAGATAGGCTTTTATTATATTAAAACTTACTTTCATTAATCTTAACTTTTAAATGCATTAATGGATTCATGTGTATAAACCATCTAGTAATTTTTGAATTCCTAATTCCCTTTCTTTGCAAACCTTTATCCTACTATTTTTCAAAACAAATACATCAAATTTGATTAATTGACTTTTGAGTTAAAATAAATTGTAAACATAGTATTTCAATGAATCCTGCATAAATTTATACCAATGGAATTCATCCATATATATCAATCGTAATAATTGGCAAATTTTATTCAAAACCAACTTTGTTTCTTGTCTTACAATATGCATTTGTAATTCATCTCGTAAAAGTTGAGCAATATCTTGAATATTCACAAGTTTCCCTCAACTTGAAGGACCTTATGCTTCCACTAATATTCCGATAGCTTCAAATATTCCATGACAAAAACATGGCATTTGATGAATTTTATCATTTTGTACATACTTTTGAATACAATGGCCATGTTAAACTTTAAACATCATTATAGACTAGGCTAGTCCACTCCCCCCCCCACTCTCCAAAATATTTATCCAAAAGTTCAAAAGTTTGAGATGCATGGCATATAATTATTGGACTTAAATGAGTCCCTCCCACCCTTGCAATAGTAGTTTTTATGTTTTTGAAGGTCTATTGCATGAGTTTTTGTGAGTTTTGTAACATGAGAGGAAGTTTTGTGTATCTATAATGTGCAAAATTGAAATGAAAGCCAATGACTTGTTCATTTGTTTAATCCATGTACTCGACAAAACATTCCTAATTTATTAGTTTGATTCCTTGAGCACCCATGTTTTGAGACATGAACATGAATTCAATTATTTGTTATAGCAATCATTAACATTATTTCAATAAGCTTGTTCAACAACATGTAGTTTGTTAGGTGAACAAATTAACACAACTAAACAACATTGCATGAAGGTTGTTTTAAACAATGGCTAAAAGGTGGTTGCAAGGTAAGGTGGATTAATTTCAATAGATAAATAGTCCATGCAAAAATCCATTTGGTAATGTTTAAAATGACAATTCATTGTGATATGATTGCCTGAGTGGGGGCCTACAAGGTGATTAATCAACCAATAAATTTCAAATAAATAAAAACTCAACTAGATAATTTTATAAAATACATTAAAAAAAATATTGGAATCCATCAAAAAAAATATAATATGGGCATTCAAAAGTAAGGTCCATTTAAATTCATTAAATAATTCTTTTTTTAATTAAGTTTTTTTATAGCAAAAAATTTACATCTATGTTCATTTTGCTTTTAAATATCATATATTGAGTCCGTACAAGATATCCCAAATAAAATCCATAAGAAAAAATATACTTATATACAATCATAAATAGAAGTTAACCCATATTTTTCAACTTCAGAATTTTGTTATTCTTATATATATAATTTTAGATATACAAATGTCTTTTATTCAAGTTTAAAATCTTAATCCAATGAAATTTTTGTCATAGTGATATTTTATGGCATGTTAATAGTATGTCAATGCATAACATTTTACAAGAAATTGTAGTGTGATGCAAAATTGATTCACCTTATTTTGCAACCACTTTAAAACTATTGAAACTCTTTATAAAGAACACCATTGCCCTAAGTTCCATGTAGAATGGAATATCAGTTAAAGGTCAAAAAACACAAGTTGATCATACAAAAAGTGTGTTCATTTATTGATAAGCAAAAGTTGCTAAATGTGTAGAAGCCAAAGGGAATTTTTGGCCAAAAACTCCAAGTCCTCATATTTTCCATTTTTCCTATTGTCATGTTGTTTGGTTATTTGGGTGGGTAAATAATAAGCATCAAATAGAAACAATAGCTTTTTCAATGAGCTTAACCGCATTCTATGATATGAATGGTGGCCAAACAAACCAAATGGAAAAGATGATTCAAAAGTAGCAACTCTTTGAATACCCATTTTCACTTTGGCCTTATGTGGCTTTTGATTCCTTAATAGGGGATAATCAAACACTAATTCTCTTTTGATGTCATTGTGTGAGCAAATTTCTAAACTTGAAGAAATTTAAGTGCACAAGACCATTGCATGGTGGTGTGTGACCACAAAGTGATCTTTGAACTTTTTTGAGTTGGGGGATGAGCAGTTTGCATGGTGTTCACACTTTGTCCCCACTTAGTCCCCACTTACAATGAAAAAGCTTCCAAACATAAGTGGACTTAATTCATATGGTGATATCATGAACATGCATGGTCCCAAGAGAATAAGCCAAATCTAGCAAAATTCATATGTGGTAAAAAGGACATTGTATCTTTCCATACTAATAGTATAAATAGCTAGTATTTTAGATATAATCATTAATTTTAAAAAAATGATAATTAATAATGATATTAATTAATAACCTATTAATATAACCTACCCCCTTAGGTGGTGCTTAGTGAAATCAACCTTTTGAATTACATGAATGTATCAAATGTGATATGGACAAGTTTTTTAAAATTAAAGAAATCAATTAAACACTTGTAGTATATTTTCAATCTATTTCCAAAAAATTGTGATATTTTTTCTAATTGCATAAAGTAACCCAAGTTTTCACATTGATGGGGAATAATTTATGAAATCTAAACATATTGTGCATTTATTAGTTGTTTGCATGTTGTAAACACATAATGTATTTTGCATACATATAGAAAAAAGTTCCAAATGCTTTAGACTTTCTCTTATAAAGAAAAAATATTTTTGAAGGGCTTAACATTGTCACAATTGAAATATTCAAGCTCCAAATTTTCTGTATCTACATGGATGATGGCTCACACATTAGTAGCACATCATTTGAATTGTTTAATTTGGAAAAAGTACCATATTAGTCACATATTAATAAACTTGCAATGAATAAATAAAATAATTAGAATAATAAAATTCACGAGGGACGATCATATATGGTTTATTTAATATGATAAATACATCCCATAATTTATAGCATTGTTAAAAGGCTTAAAATACAAAAGTATAAAATCTAACTTTATTTGTTGAATAAGGATCACAAACTAACTTACTTTATGTTGTTTGGATCCTCAAGCTAAAAGGATGATAAAAATAAATGTTAGAGTGAAAAAATGCATTAAACTTGATTGGTGGAATTAAAAATTAGGGAATGGTTGTCAATTTGTGACACTACTAAACATCAAGGACCTATTGAATTTTAGGGACATGTGTTGAAATTTAGACATGTGTGTTGGAGTCATTACAAGTTGTAGCTCAAAACTAATTATAACGAAATAATTTTTGTTTGAAGTTGTTGATGAATGACCTATTCGCTTATCAAATCATCCCCACCTCAAATGTTGAAAGGTGAACATGTTGCTTACTAGACCAATGATGGTGATTTCTAGGTGTCCTTAACATGTGACTACATAAGTTGGCCTAGCGATGTTTCTTCTTGACTAGGATTGGAAGAATCATAGTTTTTGGATTGGTTTACAATTTCTAATGGTGGTGCCTTACTTCATTTGTGTGGTTCTTCCAAGATTGAAATACAATCTTATATTTTGCATTGTGCTTATGCAAAGATCTTCTATAAAAACCACCCATATCAATGATGGTGGCAACAATGGTCATGATGTTTGTTGCTTTGCAATAAGGAATTGCACTTGAGATATGTGGGCAAACTCATTCACTTTTTCTTAATCCCTTTTTTCTTAAATCTTGTCTATAACATGTATTTTGTTAATTCTAATTAAATTGTTAATTTCAAACTTTTTAAACTTAATGGTTATAATCAAGTTTTCTATTAAACTTGAGGCAAAAATGTTGGAAACATCCATTTGTTGGATCATCTATTTAGGAAAAACATTAATAATATATATTGTTACATCATATGATGACCCCCCAAATCAGAGTTTTTCTTCAAATTTCAAATCATCAAATGGTCATTTGCTAATTTTGGGAATTTTCAACATTTTAAAATTAACTAAATTCATTATCTATTGTATTTTCTTCACTCATATTGGAGGTTGGAAAAGAAAAAAAAAAAAGACTAAAAGAAAAAAATCAATCACCTTTTGATACAATTACTATGACAATTAATTATGAAATTATGGCTTGAATTATTGCAACTATTTTTATTTCGATCTTTTGCTTGTTCCTTAATTAGGTCAGCGTCATTACAAGAAGATGTTTTAGGTTTATATTTCGTAGTTGTCACCTTAATTACACACAGATGGGCTACTAATGGGTTAGTGTCCATTATGATAGTTAATGGGTCATGATGAATATCTCCTTGCAGTTTGGAAAATAATGACAACAAATTAACATTTTCTCAAGTTTTTATAATAATCATCCTTGACAAGTATACAAAACCCTAAATAAAAGGTTTTTGTCAATAGTTTTGGTTGTGTCATGATAGGTTGAAAAACAATTTGTGTAGTTTCTTATGAAATAGTTTGGGTAACAATAAGTTGTGTTATGTAACAAGCTAAGCAACCTATTCAATTTTAGTTTATTGACATTAAACTAGTATAGGATTTAGATCAAACATATACAATGTAATGAATAATGTAGTATTGTTAGGTAAATGATATTGAATTTGATAAGGGCCAAACCAATGTTTGTTCCCAAATGAGATTTCATCCCTTTGGGAAATCACAAACATAGTCACCAAACTTAAAAAGATTATCTTAATTCAGTGTTGTCACCAAAGCAATGGATGCCACTAGTCGGTTACATTTTGTCTTTTACATCTAGTGATTCTCCTGTAAGCATTTCAAGTTTATAATTCAAATTGTTAAAACATGGATTGGATTTGCTTCTCATTGTTCCCCGATGGTGACTAGCAAAACATATCACGTTGGCATCAATGAATGCAACCCATATACCAGTCGATACAATGTGTAACCTTTTGCAACCTTGTCGACAATTCAATATGAAAATAGAATTGTGGTAAGATGTTTGTCCCAAACAATCATTTTTTCATTAACCAATTTAGTCATGAGATTTCTAATCGCTTTGTTTGTTGACTCCATTTTTTCCTTACCATGTGGGTAAGAGGTGGTTGGACAAGCATTTTGTAAAAGAAAATGTTTTGCCAAACACCAAATTACCTCATTGATAAACAAACTCCTTTATTGATCACAATTCACCATGGATACTTGAAATGGGTATTTTCAAATTTCAAATTTAGTTTTTTCAACCAATCAAGTTTTCTCTTCATCATATTGGCATTTTTGTTTGCCCTTTCAAATTCCAAACCTTAACACCCTCTCACATCTTAAACTTTAACACTTGGGACCAATGACATTTGAGTTCACACTTGGGCCAATAATTTTTTTCACAATTAATTTTTAAATCATGTTTCTTAGAGCCTTGAAAATGTTTTTAAAAAAGTTGTATCCCTCATAGCCTCAAATATATGATCCCACTTGGGCCAATGGCACAAGGGTCCACTAGTAATAAAAATAAAAACACAAGATGCAAAGTGTGTACCCAAATGAATTTGTTAATTAAATGAACAACATGAAACATTTAGAGGGCTTCCATTTTGGTGGTTATCAAGCTTGTTTTCATATAAGCCCAAAGAGATGGGTTTAGTCTTTGCCTAAACTGAAATTGCTATGGGTGAATGTTGAGAATAAGATTTGCTTTCCTAATGATAAATGAGTGTTCTCTTAACCACATTTGTTCTAATGCTCATTTGTTTCACTCCTTGCTATTGTATGTGGAAAGTGGGAAGCCATGACATTGGTGTTCATGACATTTGGCACAATGCCTTGCATAGGTAACAACAACTAGCGACCATCAAGAAAGTGTCATTGAGTGGATAAGCTTTGACAAGGTTTGGTGCAATTGGGTCCTTGGGTATAATGTAGGTCATCAATGTTTAGGATTCTTGTGCTAGGTCAAAACCATGGCTAAACTTTGGGGAATGAGACTCAAGAGTTGGTATAAGAAGTTCACAACCTCTAGTGACTAAATTCAGCTACAAAGCCACTAAACAAAATACATTAGGAATTTCTTGAAATTCAGTGATGGTGGAAGTTGGAACATGGCATGCAGTGGCTCATTTGAATGGATTGAATTTTCCAACAGATCAAAGAAAAATATGCAACTTCTAGTTTGTGGTATTTCACCATCAGGAAAGGAACTCCTTGTTGCAGAACAACTATGATCTTCCTCTTCTTTTCTTTTGCTCATGCTGGGTCTAGCTCCTCCAATTCAACAAGTTCTAGTGGTGAATCTCCAGAGAGATTAGAAATCTGGCTGCTAGGGTGGATTGTTCAGGTATTGTTTGAAGTTGATCCTTCATCTTGTGTTCCTCTTTAGGAGGGATATGTCAGGGTAGCCCTCATTCAACACGCTGGCAAGTATTTGTCCAGTCATATGCAAACTCATATTTGGCCATGAATACATAATTTGCACGAAGCCCATCTGCATATTGCAAAGAGTTGTGAACACAATAAATGGAATGCACTTGGAGAAATTTCCTAGTGTCTTTGGAGAACCCTTTGTATCCCTGAAGATCCCTCCCACTGCTACGGCTTGTGATCTATGCATGTTTAACTTCATGAGAAGACTATCTCCTGGTTTTGTCAATTGGAATTGCATCTCAAAAGTATCCCATCCATGCTATGAAAGCCAGCAATCAGATCAAGAAGACAGCCCTAGCACTAACCCTCTCATACTCACCAGTCAAAAGACAGGACTGTCAACAGAGCTGAATAATCCTGTCAGACACTTACAAGAAGCAGAAGTGTCAGGGTTTTGTATCTACTGATCCATTGTGCAGAGACAAGGCACACAATAATACAACCTTGGCAGGAATCCTAGGCAGAGAACCCATTGTGAAGAAACTGGAGACCTGTGTCAGATGCTGTTACAAGACTTCCAACTAAGAACCCTGGAACATTCATGTGTTATGAAAATGCATGTATTGGTTCTTTCCCACCAAAGATAAACAGCACAAGTACCATGATACCTAAAAATGTCACCTCACCAAACACTCGAGTTCTCTGATCAGATGCAAGGGGCACCTGATGGTCTCCATTCTTCCTTGACTACTATACTCCAGTATGCCTCCAAGATTCTTCTACAAACAAATTCAAATCATCACCCAAGTTTGCCTTAGTCCAAACCTACATGAAATGGAACTTCTAGAAGCTCAATTCTCATTGAACAAATCAATCACTATTTACACAAGAGGGAGGAGAACAGCAGTTCAAAAATTGGCTGATTTTACAGAAAGTTATGTCATGATATACACTACCCTGAGGCGTTTCACAGAAGCCTGCCTGAGAGGTGCCCCTTGTAACAGAAGGATGTCATTGATTCAAGATGGACAGAGCAAGTGTAAATAGGGCAGAGGGAGTGGTCTGCAGCTCCCTGTCATGACAGAGCTTGACCCTGAAGTAGACATGGTGATTGGCAGATAGCATAGCTCTTCTGAGATCCTTTAAAGTCCAAGCTTCTGTTGGCTAAGTTTGGGTGGAATGTATCAATGAGACTGCAGGGAAAAATTGAAGGTCAAACCAAAACAAACATTGGAAGAATGAGTGCAGTCAGAATCCTGTTACTCATGTATCAGACCATCACTTCATCCTGAATGGAAGTGACTAGCTGCCTTTACTTCCACCCTCATTGCATCAGCTCCTGACATTGGGTGTAGATAATTATATAAGAATCTGCTCAGAATCTTAAAGCAAAAAATAATATAAACATCTGTATATGGAGCTTTCAACCAAGTCAAGAATGGAAATCCCTGATCACACAAGGTTGGGTCTGTGTCTAAAACTCACAGAAACCAAAATTCCCAAGTGACCCATGTAAAGGAGCTCCAGAAATTGTCTGGGATTGACTGGAAGCCTTAGGACATATTCCTAATTCTATTTGGACTACTCCAGCTGTGTAGAACTAAACAGTACCTTCAAGAGGATGTAAAAATAAAATTTGATGACATCTGATGACACAGGACTACGTTACACAGTTCATTTGCAAGAATGTCACTCAACACTGAAGCAAAAAAAACATACATTCTCCACTGCAGAGTTAGTTAATTATGCTCCACAGGCCTACAGATTTCTGTTGACTTCAAATACAAATGAGATTTCAATCTGGAGAGTATGACAGCAATTCAGAAAGGAAGATCCACCTAATGCATTCCCCAACCTTCAAGCTCTAATTGCTTTGGATAGTCCTAAGATGGAACTAAGTAAATGATGAACAAATTTGCCTCCAGTTGTATGTTACAATACACTGGTAATTTACACAACTTCCTTTTCCAGGCGAAGGATAGCCATGAAGGCATCTTGAGGCACTTCTACCCTACCCACTGACTTCATGCGCTTTTTGCCCTCTGCTTGCTTCTTCAGCAACTTCTTCTTGCGGGTGATGTCACCACCATAGCACTTGGCAAGCACATCTTTCCGCATGGGAGTTATAGCCTCACTTGCAATCACCTTTGAACCAATGCAGGCTTGGATGGGAATCTTAAAAAGTTGACGGGGTATGAGTTTCTTCAGCTTCTGTGTGAGCGCACGCCCAACAGCATAGGCCTTGTCCCTATGAACTATAACGGCCAGGGGGTCAACAATCTCTTCGTTGATCAAAATGTCAAGTCTCACCAATTTTGATTCTTTGTATCCTGTGACAGAGTATTCCATGCTTGCATAGCCCTTGCTTCGTGACTTCAGCTGGTCAAAGAAATCCCCTACCATCTCACCCAAGGGAAGAGAATACACAAGGGAGGCACGATTCTCTGTGATGAACTTCATCTCTTTAAATTCTCCCCGTCTTTCTTGTGCCAGTTCCATCAGTGACCCAATGTAGTCTTTTGGCGTCAATAGCTCGATTCTCACATAAGGTTCCTCAATTTCCTTCCGTTTGCCTGCCTCGGGCAATGCTGAAGGATTTGAACACTCCACTACTGAGCCATCTACACAGTGGACACGATAGACAACACTAGGAGCAGTGGTTATAAGATTAAGATTGTACTCTCTCTCCAGCCTTTCCTGCACTATGTCCATGTGAAGCAGCCCCAGAAAACCACATCGGAACCCAAATCCCATGGCACTCGATGTTTCAGGCTCAAACTGAAGTGCTGCATCATTGAGCTGCAATCTCTCCAATGCTTCTCGGAGCTCTGCAAACTGGTCAGCATCAACTGGGAAAAGCCCACAAAACACCATGGGAGTAGCTTCTTGATAACCAGGAAGAGCTTTCTCAGCTTTTGCCCTGCTCAAGGTGATGGTATCCCCTACCCTTGCATCAGCAACGGAGCGAATTGAAGCTGCTAAGTAACCTACCTCCCCAGCAAAGAGCTCCTTGACAGGCATTTGCACTGGAGACAACACACCCACCTCTCCAACCTCATACTCCTTCCCACTTGCCATAAACTGCACAACATCCCCTTCTTTGACCTTCCCATCCATAACCCTAAAGTACACTATGACTCCCCGGTATTGATCATAGTATGAATCAAATATGAGGGCTCTGAGGGGTTCTTTTGTTGTGTCTTTGGGGGGAGGTACCTTCTTTACAATTGACTCCAAAATCTCCAAAATGCCTATACCCTCCTTTGCAGAGCAGAGAATTGCTTCACTACAATCCAACCCTATGATTTCCTCAATCTCCTTCTGGATGCGCTCTGGATCTGCTCCTGGAAGATCAATCTTATTCAACACTGGGATGATCTCTAGATTCGATTCCAGTGCAAGATACACATTGGCAAGTGTCTGAGCCTCCACACCCTGCGATGCATCCACCACCAGGAGGGCACCCTCACAAGCAGCTAAAGACCTAGAAACCTCATAGGAGAAATCAACATGACCTGGGGTATCAATCAAATTAAGACAGTACGGCTCCCCGGTTTTATCCACATATCGCATCCTAGCAGCCTGGAGCTTGATGGTGATGCCCCTCTCCCTCTCAAGGTCCATGTTGTCAAGAAACTGCTCCTTCATGTCCCTTGCCAGAACTGTACCCGTGGATTGCAACAATTTGTCAGCCAAGGTAGACTTCCCATGATCTATATGTGCAATGATGGAGAAATTCCGTATGTTTGCAACTGGCACTTTGGCAAGTCTATCTTTACCATTATCCACACCTTCAGCAGGCCCATTATTATTCTCTGAGGAGGAGGAGGAAGAGGAAGAGGGCTCATTAGGCATATTGTTGGCAGGCTTTGCCTCAATTGTGCTGCCGGTAGCTCGAATCTTAAACCCTAAATTAGGGTTAGGTCTCTTCTGGACCACCACCCATCTCAGGTTCCACTCTCGCAAGCAAAACCCACCTTCAGTAAAGGCTCCAAAAACTTCCGAAGATGCCAGGAGCCACCTGTTTTTACTCCTACTCCTACAAAAGCAATGACCCACTATACTAGCACGTCTGCTGCCACCACATGCTGCTGCAGAAGAAGAAGTTAAGCACGAATTGAGAGAAAAGGGACGTGAGGAGGAGCTTTCTGTTCCACAAAGTGATGGGGAGAGAGAAGCAACAGTCGAGGAGTGGAAATTGCAAATTAAAGTGGTGCAGGAAGCTGACACTGCCATTGCTGCTGCTGCTGTCAATCCACTGACTGCACAATCAATCAATCATTCAATCCCCCACTCTTTCTTTTTGTGCAAAAGCTTATGCACTTGCTCTTGTGTTCGTCAGGCTCCTCCTCCTTGCATCCTGCACTTTGCTGCCCTTCTTCTTCTTTACGGCCCGGTGGTGGTGGAGTGCGAGCTCCGAAGCTTTGATGCAACGCCGCTCATTTGCAACAACTCTACAATTCCACAAACGAAGGAAACAAAAGGAAGAGAGGATGAGCCTGAAAATGGATGAACATGTATGGATGAGGCAGGATGTGACCCTAAATGGATGAACATATATGGATGAGGGAGGGATGTGTCCCCAAATGGATGAACACGTATGGATGAGGCAGGATGTGTCCCTAAATGGATGAACATATATGGATGAGGGAGGGATGTGTCCCCAAATGGACCAACATACATGGATGAGGGAGGGATGTGTCCCCAAATGGACCAACATATATGGATGAGGGAGGGATGTGTCCTTAAATGGATGAACATATATGGATAAGGGAGGGTGTGTGTCCCAAAATGGATGAACATATGGATGAGGGAGGGATGTGTCCCCGAATGGATGAACATATATGGATGAGGGAGGGACGTGTCCCCAATTTGATGAAACATATATGGATGAGGGAGGGAAGTGTCCTTAAATGGATGAACATATATGAATAAGGGAGGGTGTGTGTCCCTAAATGGATGAGCATATATGGATGAGGGAGGGATGTGTCCCTAAATGGATTAACATATTATAGACGAAAGAGAATGTGCACCCAAATGGATGAACATATTATGGATGAAAGAGAATGTGCATCCAGTTGGATGAACATGGCTGGATGAGGGAGGGATGTGTCCCTTTCAACCCACCAAAAAAGTGGCAGAGTCTTATCAATCACAAGCACCATTGACCTTCAGGTCAAATGAGCACTACTTAAGAGAAGGGGGCCACCACCAGCACTATAATGGCCTTTATATAATTATTTGGATGAAGCTCAGGCTTTAAATAAATAGTGTGAAATTTGAGTTTGAACTTTGAACATAAATATATGCACATATGCTAATAATGCCCTCTCTCTCTCTCTCTCTCTCTCTCATAAAGGGCCATATAAGAAATATGATGCGCTTTGATTGACTCTCCATTCACAATGATTGACCCTTGTCATGGCATTTAACTCCATCTCTTTCTATACTCTTCCACATTGTTTAAGCTTCTTATGTTTTATGGGTGGGGATGAGTAAATAACCAATTTTGCCCGGATATGAAGATTTGGGCCATTACTCAGGTTATCTATATGGAATATTTTTCAAAAATGTATAACATAAGGATATGCACATTAAAAAATTTATGAATATAGTGGACTAGGCGATTTTATTATTATTATTATTTTATTTTATTTTCATTTGAAAGATGTGCATTTTTTGATTTTCAACCTCACACCAATCATTGAATATGAACAAAGGTTAGGAATACATTCCCAACTTTTGGAATAATTTTTTTCAATCACAAACTTGCCTCATTAAAGCATTAGAAAACATCTAAAAAACCAACAACTTGTGGGGGTGTTGAACCTCGGTTTTTTTAAGAACCCTGCCGAACGCAAAACAAGTTTTTTGCCCCAACCACACCGCATATACACCCCACTTAACCCACAAACACACATATCACAACAGAAGCCTTCCCTAATGTGGATGAGCTCCACAAGTAATCTCTTTATGAATAAAAAGACAAAATCGTTAGTTCAAAATGAACTGTAAACTATCATTCAAGTTATGCAATCCCAAAAATAGCAATAATTTTATAGCTCACCTTGCCAATGCCAAATTATAATCCTTATCCAACTCCAATTACTCAAAATAATTTGATTCATCAACCAAATCATAATTATCTTTAGTCAACTTTTATAAAATTTGTCAAATCTTTATGTCATGAACAATTCAAATGAGGATCATCAAGCCAAGTTTTCACCACGGTGATGATTCAATCTAAATTATCCACTTATAACCTACAACGTCTCAAAGTTGTCAACACACCAGCAAGATTGACCACACGTTCAGTTTTAATTTGTGACCCGAAATTCCCAATATTTTTTTGGCAAGGAAGCAAACATTTATGAATTGGGTTTCATGAATCCACCACCAAGCTAAAGGATCAACACATGTAATAGGGGTTACATATAACCTTTTGAACAAAAACAACTCCCCAACAACAAGTGCATGTGACGACTCTTCCATAAATGCACCCATACTAAATATATTATTATCTTTTTCATTAAAGTCACCAAATCCATAAACAAATCCAACAACTTCTATTGCACATGCTTGCACAATAGGGTTTAGTAATTCAAACACAATCATTAAAAAAAGGATTACTACGTTAGCATCCTACTTTACAATAAAAGGAATACAAGCCCCACGTCCCACATAATTTTTCACAAGCTTCAAAGACTTGAACCTAGGATCAAACATAAGGGCAAACATATTACGCACCTATTATGAACGATAGGCCTACAAAATTACAAAAAAGGTTTGATGACCTTAACAACTTCTACCTGCATGTTGTTTTGAAATATTATAAGTTCAACATCAAACGCATTTGAAGCACCAAAAGCATCAATTAGTAGCCAGTGCCCTTGTGATTGGTTCATCACACAAATAATGACAACTTTGTTTAAAACAAATCTAAATGCTTCTACAATTGCCATACCTCAATTTTAAAGACCTTTTTACTACAAAGTAATTATCTTTTGTCACCCATAACACAAAAGAATGGCCTATTTGAATTTTAGTACCTCTTTAAACATGATTACTTTACTAGCAAATCAGACTTATTATAAAAGTTTGTAGCACCAAAATATGATGTGATTGCACACCCATATGGTCTAGATTGCTTTTTCCTAAACTATTAGCTATGACTTGTAGTAACAACAATAAGTTTTTTAGCAATGGCCAACTTTTTACGAATAACCAACTTTGGATGTGCAAATTCAACATGGGTCTCCATGGGAGTGATCTCATTAATTTTACCATATTTGATAAGGTCTTTTCATAAAATAGAACATTGGCACAAATCAAGAACACTAGCTTGTTTTGTTCTATAAATAATGCACTGCAATGTCTATGGTTTTTCAAGATCCATAGGTAAGTTATTATTTATAACAAAAAAAACCCCGACATATTGAAGTTTGACTATGTGGTTTCTAAGCTACAATTTGCACTTGTACAGCTACATGCTACTACATCTCAACCTTAGCAAAATTTGAAGCAAAAACAACATAATTTGAAATAGTAGCAACAATAACATGATCTGAAACAATAACAATAGAACTAGCACCAACAAAACCATGCATATGCATGTTTTGAACATTTATTATAAGTGGCATTCTATCAATACCACCAATGGACTCAACCAATTGCACGTCATCATCTTCAACCATCACTCAAGGTTGTAAAACGAACATTACAACCTAACCCTAAAAAACCATCAAAGTGCAAAAAAAATTAAAAAAAATAAGGCAAGGCATCGAAATTCATAATTCAATTGGAAGAGGTTCATGGACACATGCAACATATAATAGAAAATGTAGAGTAACAAATCCAAGACACATGAAATTTAGGAGAGGAGCTTGAAGACTTACCTTATCAATGGTTGATATAAAGGTGTTGTTGCAAACCAAATTGTTGGAATCTCCATTAAAACTATAGATGCTCCAATTGAAAGAGTGCTTCAATGAATATAACAACCATCAACAACAACATCATGAACACCAAAACTCTGAAAGAACAAGAAGACTTCAAAAACCACACTTAGACAACTCAAACAATTCACATTTCAAACCTCTGACCTCACACATTCACAATGCCTCACAAACCTTCATAAACCTTAAACCTTCGATCACAAACCTCAAACCTTAAACATAATGTTGAACGTTCATACCTCACTAAAAACATTAAACACTCAAACCTCAAACTTCACGAAAAACAATGAACGTTCAAACCTTGGACTTCACAAAAAATGATGAACACTCAAACTTCAAACCTCACAAAGAACGCTTAAATGTTAAACCTCAGAGAGAACGTTCTAACATTAAACCTTAGACCTCACAAAAATAACGTTCAAAGTTCAAACCTCCGATTTCCTTCAATCTTCGACCTTTTATCGAACACACCAATGACCTCAAACCTTTGACCTCACAAAGAGTTTCACACTTCAAACTACAACTTGACATAAAGACCCTAAACCTCAAACCTTCGACATTCGACTTCACACCTTTGACTTCAGACCTCCAACCCCACAAAAAGACCTTTGACCTCACATGCTCCCACCTTGCACAAAGCATTTCGCACCTCAAACTATGTTCACATTTTCACTTCACAAGATACATTGCACGCATGATGCATTACCAAAGAACTACATTTGAAGCAAGGAAGAAAGAAGATAAAAAGACAATGTAGAAAAAGAAGACACTTTGCACTCAAACTTTGTTGCAAAAACTCACAAATCACAAAGAGCACAAAGTCAACAAACAATGTGCACTTTGCATGTTGCATTCAAAGTTTTGCTAGCAAAACTTTTGCACTTTGCACTTCATAAAGTGTAAAACACTCAACCCTAAACGCCGCGAGCTCCATCTCCATCAACCAACCATAACCTTAATCCCTAAACCCTAACCAATTATATGTCGAAATCCACCGATTATGCACCATTTATGCATATGCATATTCATATTATGCATATCAGGCATATCCATCCATGAGTGCTTGGATGTGCATATCGATATGGGCAATTCCCACTTGGATATGCATGAAGACCAGCTATTGCATGAACATTTTATGTTAGATATGTATAAGGACGAATATTTGGAAAAAACCAAATTCCAAATATGACTACATACATATACGAATATTATTTAGGTTCATGTATGAAATTTTAAATATATCTAAGCAACATTGAAAATAATTGTGTTATTATTTCATAATAACAAACTTGTGTTGTGAAGGTATTTGGTTTACAAGGTTAAAAACCTAAGGGTTTAAGTTAAGTTCTTGTGACATGGACTTGAATTGATTCCTTTTCATTGAAATTGGCATAAAAATTGAACCATGGAACTTGTTTGTTTTTCTTTTGGGTTAGATTTGGAATTAAAATTATAATCATGAAAATAAATTCTTGAACACAAGGGTAGAAGTTTTAAGTAGGAAAGTTGATTTTTTTTGAAAAGTTGATAAATAGGTTGAAGTTTATAATTAAATTAATATTTTAATTAATTGTCAAACTTTGTATTATTATATACTCATATTTTAATTTGTTGTAAAACTTTGTACCCATACAATCTTTAGCATTGGGGAATGTGTAATGGATACGTGGAATCAAACCCAATTTTTGAACAATGCTTGAAAATTCTTAAATTTGAATATCATGCCAAAACATGGCATTCATAACTAAGCCCATACAATTACAAATCATATAATTGAATAAAATGGCATAAATGACTAATTCAATTGAAAAGGACCAATCATGAATGCCATGTTTTGAAGTAGCCTAATAGAAAAAAAAGGTGTTATAACCATAACTGAAGGATTTAAAAATTGGAATAATCAAGTTCAAAACCCAACCCAAATAACCTCCAAATAAATTTTATGATGTCAATGAAAGTTCTCTTAAAAAGAAAAAGTCCCACAACATTGGAAATAATTATTGAAGGGTGGGTATGACAATTGACTTGAAATACACATTGGGTATCAACCCAAGTTGTGACAATGGCTATGGGAAAAAAAATTGTGATCATGATGTATTGTTTCCTATGTTTTTGTTGAATGCAAGATCTCAATGATGGAAAAGTGCCACTACAAGAAATCACAATTTTTTTGACAAAAACATAAAAAACCCCCCCCCCCCCCCCAGCCCTAATTGATGACCAAAATGTCATTTTGGACCCAATCATTTTGATTAGGTCTTTTTGGCTATTTTTTTCATTGGGTTTTTTTTACTAGTCAAATGAAACAATAATATTTGGGCAATGATTCAAAATATATATATATTAAAATGATT
>Ga0209611_10006489_pt1 | contig 19146 bp, 11 predicted proteins | sample S1TSphgellanicum_3_FD_187693 | JGI IMG/M metagenome (GOLD analysis project Ga0209611, IMG submission 187693) | Host-associated microbial communities from peat moss isolated from Minnesota, USA - S1T2_Fc - Sphagnum magellanicum MG (SPAdes) (version 2) | ecosystem: Host-associated > Plants > Peat... | reverse complement strand
TAAGTTTATTAAGATTTTATCATCAAGCAATGACATTTGTGATGAAGACAATGTTGTTCATTTGCCCATATAATTAATAATGTTCCAAATTGAATTTTTAATTAATGAGAATTAAAAAACTAGAAAAAAAATCACCAATTTAATCCATCATAAATACATAGGAACATCATTTTTATACAACAAAAGATTCATGCAAAAGTCTAAGTTCTATATATTTATGATAGGAAAATGTGGGGTGCCCAACATGCCATTAATATCCCAATAGATTGTTAGTAACCATTGATTTGTCACAAGACATGCACAAAGTTATTTCATTTATTTATTCATATTATGTGTGCAATCTTATAACAATGATCAAGTGGCATTTTGCATATATTATAGATTTTTGTAAATATTCATAAATCCTTATTCAATTTTATTAAAGATTGATTCTATGAGACAACAAAATGTCAAATGTGAATTTCAAAGATGATATTATTTGCAAATATATTTATAAACAGTCAGTATTTGATCACTTTTCTTTTGTGTTAAATTGCATCTTCAAGTTATTTCAATCTTTGTTTAAATAATTTGACAGATATTTAGGTTTCTTTCCCTTTTGAACGACAAATACCCAAGTCACTTAGGATCATGTTTGTAAATGTATAAATGGTTTGTTATCATATGGCTTGTGCTATATAATAATGATGTGATGCATAAATTTTAATCAAATTATCAAAACACAAATCCAAATGATTTTTTAGCTAAAAATAAATTCATAGGAAGAACATTGAGGAGAATATTACATCCTCCCTTTTTTGGTTCATTAAAAAAATTAATTATTTATTTTCACATAATGCACACATAATGACGTGAATGTCACTTGTTATGTAACATCTTAAGTGAATGCAAACCACAATGAAGGAGAAGAAAAGTGCATGCCCAAACATTAAAAAATTCATGACAAAAATGTTCCATTAAAAACCACAATTTATGTGAGAATAAAAAAAATTTACATAATTTTAATACTTAAATTCTATGGTTAGCCTTCATTCTTGTTTTGTGTTTGAAACACATAAGTTTCATTGGATTATTATCAAATTCATAATGTGCTTTCACATTTGCTCCCTCTTGCCCATTGTGCATCATGGTTGTTTTCCACATTCTAAATACAAAGACATTTTTTCACTTTCATTGTTTGCACTAACATTTGTTTCTTTGTTAATAATATCTTTAAATAATGCCAACATATCCACATGAAACCTAATTAGACAACACATATTCATATGTCAATGATATGTCATGTTGATATAAATAAACTTCTACCAAAAAATAATAATGATACAAAACAAAGTATAACATGTAATAAATTTTATTTATTTGCACCAAAACAAGGGAAAAAAAATAATTCTCCATATTTTTTTGAAGTGTGGGACACAAATCATTCTTATATGAAGCTAAGACATGAAACAAAAAAATTACAAAAGACATAGTTCCATGCCATTTCATTTAACAAAAATGTAAAATGGTTCACATCCAAAATTGTTGTAGTGATGAGTACTAATGAACCCTATACCTAGTTCACATAAACCAATTCCAATTATTATCGTCATTGGATTTGGTTCAGCACTTATGTGTTGAAATTTTATTTTATTTTTCAAATTAAATTTAGTATGAGATTTTTGATTTTGTTGAAATAAAAAATTTGCTAATGATGATGGATGATTGCACTTAATGTTCATGAAAAGATCTCATTAAAAGAGAAGTATTGTATGATTTGTTGGTTAATTTCATTGTAAAAAAATACAATTGTTGATTGTGAGTAGCAACTTTGTATCCAACAACTTAAGTCAGTCATAGTAAATATTAGAGTTGTTGCTAAGAATAAGTAAGCAAGTGTGAATAAATCATCTACCTATTAAATATTGAGTAATGAATTTTTAAAAAAAAAACTTTTAGTACAACATACTCAATTACAAAAATTTCAACATTGATGAACAAGTAATTTTCCTTAACTTTTGACATTTCAAGAAGATTTTTTAATAGAAAAATCGACATTTTGAAAGTAATATAATTACCACTGAACCTGGAAAGGTACCTTTCTATGGTAATCTAAATATGGATGATTATACAGAAGCTATGTACTTGAAAGAAAATATATAATAAATGTGTTAAAAATATGTTAACCCATTGAAACTGTGCACGGGCCTCATATATAGGTGATATGGTTATTTTCAGTGTTATGTCCCAAAAAGTGGGCATCTGGAAAATTAATTTTTACCAATTGTGGTTTCTTTTTTTTCTTTTTTTTTCTTTTTTCACTTAAACAATTTCAAACTCTTCAACAATGGTTCCTTCAAATTTTAAAAACCCATTGTCACATTTCAAATGCTGAGCTAAAAATGAGGTTCCTCAAAATTATTTGAGCCTTTGACCATGTAGTCTACAGGATTAAACCTTTTTGAAAAAAAAATGAGCTTTCCTCATTTACAAGATTATGCTATGCTGGAAGAGAGGTGTGAATAAAAAATATATATTGTAAAGTATTATGTTATATTAGCCGACGTGTGAGATAGGGCAATAACAATTTTTGAAAGAATATTTCAGTAAAGTAAAGGTATTTACACTTTGAAAACTTTCCAATCTTGGAAAAGGTAAGATAATACAAGCTTTTCAAACTCATCAATCCAAGTAAAAGTAAAGTTAGATGATGAACATTTAACCTTCAATGTAAAAGTTGAGGTATATATGCACAATCTACAATATATTTATCACATATATATGGGTCACAATGTGAAAATTTCACTCCAAAAATTTGAAACATCATGACTCATGGATATGTGATGAATCGCCTTGGCCAGGCCATCAAATCCATAAAGAGCCTCAATGAGGTTCCTTACCTGATACATAGAATATTGGGAATTTATTTTCCCATGCAAGTGTGATCATCTTAAATTGCAAAATAAAAACCTTACACATCTTACATGCACAATAATTTGTAAGGTCTCTACGTTTTGAAATCTTTCCAATCTTGGAAATGGTAAGATAATACAAGCTTTTCACACCCATCAATCTGAGTAATAGTAAAGTTAGATGATGAACATTTAACCTATTCATAACATAAAAGTTGAGATGAGTATAAAGAGTTTAAAACATATTTGTCACATATATAAGTCACAATGCAAAAACTTCACACCAAAAAATCAAAACATTGTGACTTGTGAATGTGTGATAAATCACCTTGGCCAGGTCCTCAAATCCAGAAAGAGCCTCAATGTCGTTCCTTATCCTATACATAAAGTATTGAGAATTTCTTTTCCCATGCAAAGGCGAGTGTCATAAATTGCAGAATCAAGACCTTACAGGATTTCCATGCAAGACAATCTGTAAGGTCACTATGTTTTGGAATCTTTCTAATCTTCAAAAAGGTAATATAATACAAGCTTTTTCAAACCCATCAATCTGATTAAAAGTAAAGCTACATGATGAACATTTAACCTATTCATAATGTACAAGTTGAGGTGAATATACACAGTTTATAACATAATTATCATATATATATATATATATATAGATGAATCACAATGTGAAAAATTTACACCAAAAGATCGAAACATCTTGACTCATGTATATGTGGTAAGTCATCTTTCTCAGGCCCTCAAATCCAAAAAGGCCCTCAATGGGGTTCCTTACCCTATACATAAAGAATTGGGAATTTCTTTTCCCATGCATATGTGAGCACCCTAAACTGCAAAATCAAGACCTTACGGGTTTTCCATGCAAGACAATCTTTCAGTGGATTTCCCTGTAGGACAACTATGCAAGCACTTTTTTTTTTTTGCTTTAATGGGTCAAAAGTTGTCAAACTTGTTGATATGCAAGGGAAAGATAGAAAATTCTAAAAAAATCAAATTCATTTTCTTTATGCAAGGGGAAAGGTTTAGGGTTTAAGGGAAAAACGCAATAAAGAAAAAAGAAAAAAGAGGAAGTACAAGGCTCCAATATAAATGTTTGAGACTTCAACACATTTGGTTTGGATCTAGTTATATTGCACTAACATATGTGAAAGTCACGAATAATCTCCTGTCCACACGGCATTGCTAAAAGAAGAAGAGCTTTCCATGACATATGTGAAAGTCATGGAAAGCTTTTCTTCTTTTAGCAATGCCGTGTGGACTTCACACCCCCCATCCGCACTTGGACCCACCATTCCCAAATTGAAAAAGAAGGCTTTCCATTGGCATAATATTTATCTTTCAAACCTTTCATCTTCAATAGAGATATCCATAAAGTGACTCTAACTGGGAACCTTCAAAGCCAGTTTGGCCAAAACTGGTGCTGGGATTTGAGATGGGACGCCAGTTTTGAACTATTAAAAGATAGGGAACCAAACTGAAAAAACTTTCTAAACTTGAATGCAAAATAATTTGGGCCGAATCCATGTTTGCAGTTTCACCTTGTGTGAAGACCAACCTAAGTAGGTAGCCCGCCTAGGCGGGTTGATAATTTAGGTAGGTGGGTACATATGTGGATAGGTAGTTAGTATATGGAAACATGTAAGTAGCCTAAGTAAGTAGGTAGCCTAAGTGGATAGGTAACCTAAGCAAGTGGGTAAATGGGTGGTACATAACCAAGGCAATTGGATAAGTGGGTAGGCAGGTAGCTTAGTTAGGTAGGTTGTTAACATGGGTAGTTAGATATGTAGTTTAGGTAGGTATAATAAGTAAGTGAATAGGTAGTCTAGGTAAGTAAGTAGGTTCACTACATAGGTGAATAAGTAGTTTATTTACATGGGTATTTTAGGTAGTTTAGGTGGTTACGTAGGTTGGTAACCTAGGTAGTTGGATAGGTATATTAAGTAAGTATTAAATAGTTTGGATGAATTGGTAATTAAACAAGGTAGGTAGGTGGTAAATAGGTAGTCTTGGTGGGTAAGCAGGTTGATAACCCAGGTAATTGGATAGGTACACTAGGTAATTGTATAGATGTCTAGGTGAATAGGTAACTAAGAAAATGGGTAGGTAGGTGGATGTGTATGCAGTAGGTAGCCTTGGTAGGTCAATAACTTAGGTATGTAGGTACACTAAGTAGACAAGTAGATAGGTTGGTAGGTAGATAATATAGGTAGGTGGGGAAGTAGCTTATGTAAGTAAGTAGGTACATTAATTAGACAAGTATGTAGCTTAGGTAAATGGGTAAATGAATAGGCAGCTTAGGTAGGTCCTTAATCAAAGTAGGTAGACCCTTTGGTAAAGCATAAAGTCTCTAGGTGTAATTTACAAAAAGAAACAATATTCAAAAAATTTGGAAAGCTGGTACCTACTTCGTGGGCTTTTGGGTCTCAGTTTGGAGAACTTTAAGAATAGTTACAAAAAATGGTAGTGAAATAGGCAACTGGGGATGAAATATATACATATGTAAGTATGTATGCATGCAAGCATGTATTGCAAAAAAGACAAAAATGGAAAAGGGTAGTCATTTGGTTGGCAAAAACTCCCCAAAAAACATGTTATCCATCGGTCTAGACACATGCCCCATTTGTAAAGAACTTCAAGGCTTTCCCCTTTGTATTTGCACAGACCTCCATTTGAAGGAGTCAAAGGAGTCATGAGCCTTTAAATGACAACCATAAGGATGATAAATATTCAACATACTAAATTGGGATAGCACTGTGAAAGCCAATTGGATCCTTCAATTATCTTACTCCTTGATCAGATTCAGCAAACAAATTGTCAAATAATTAATCAAATTTTAAACCTTAACTTCAACATTTGATTTTTTTTTAATTTTGAAAATTTCAACAAGTAATAGTTATAAATAATAATAAACAAATTTTTTTTAAAAGTTTGTGGCACTATTTAGTGTGTATAGATTATCTTGTCTTTAAGTTCTTCAACTTAAAGGGTCTGCTATTCAAACCTGATAGTTGAAAACACGCAGATTTTTAATTTCATGAAAATTTCAGCACAAGTAACAAATAATTTTTCAAAAATTCAGCAAAATGAAAAATAATTTAATTTATGCTGAAATCGTTTCAGGTACTATGAAAGAAGGTATGCAGAAATTGTTTAAAGGGTGGACGGACTTCTCGCAAGTCCACTAGAATGTAAGGTTGGTAGAATGTAGTAGGGATACCAAACTTTAGCGGGCTTATGGGTGGTGCATCACAAGGTCTCTTAGTCTGTCTACCCATGAAGGGCAGATAGAGCCAGCCAACAAACAAACAAAGGACATAAGAAGGTTCATAACGGGTGCATCACAAGGTCTCTTTAGTCTCTTTACCCATGAAGGACAGATAGAGCCAACAAACAAACGAAGGACATAAGAAGGTTCATAACGGATGGAAAACTAACGGTTCCAAGTCACGGGCTAACTTCATCAGGACGAGTAAACTCGTAGTTAGGATTGTCGAGAGAACGTGCTGGGAACGTGTTGGGAAATTACCTGCAACCGACCAATTCACAGTAGCCTAGTGAGTGAGTGAGTGAGTCACTAGAACTGCGTCTAGGTATTGCCAAGAAAGAACCTGACCAATTCTTTGGCCACCTAACCTATATTACTCGGCGTCTTCCGATAGGCCAACCATTTGGGACTCCACCAAAAGCACGTGTGAACGCAGCCTCAATGTAACTCTCGTTCACACTGTACAAGGTTTGGAACCTGTTTCGCTGTGTTGTGCGAGAGAGTCACTTTTGTTTTTTTCTTTCTTTCTTTGCGAAGAACAGGCCACTGTGCGCGTCCTCTTCTTCTTCTTCTTCTTCACACGTTTTCTTGGGCCCCAAAATTTTGTGCAAACAGTTGTTGTTGTTTTTTTTTTCTCCCATTTGGTTTTGTCTTTTCAGCTGCCAACTGTTTAGTGATAGATCTCAATTTATCAATCGGAAAATATTCAGTCAATGTTTTAAGGGTCTTTCCTTTTCTTTTTTCCCCCCCACCTTTCCGAAGCTGCTTTGCTTTCTTGAGCATGGTCTTCTTGCTCGTACAAGTCGTTGTTGTCGTTCTTGTTCTTGTTCCCTTTTGAAAATTGCTCCTTTGTTTCTTCATGAGTGTACAGTAGCTCTTCTTCATCGATTCCTACACAGTGAGAGAGTGAGTGAAATGGGTTTTTCTGTACTCGAATTTTGCTTATTAGGTAGGCGCAATCTACCCACTTGAATTGTGTGTTACACTCTGTTCTGTTTGCAGTCTGTGAGCTGCAGAAAGGTTTATCAATTGCTGATCATTCTTTTGCCAAAAGCATCCAAGATCGATTTGAGATTTTTATTTTATTTATTTATTTCTTGCGTCTTTTCTCTTTTTTTGGAGATTTGGGTTGAAGCAACTGTTTCCAATTGTTTTCTGATTGCTTCAGAACTCCCACTGAGGATTTAGTTCATGGGTTTGGTCGTTCAATACTCTTCAAGGAGCATCATCTGAGCCTACTGCAGCGGGTCACAAACCTGCTGTGAGCTATTCTGCAACAGGTACCTATTCGAACCAAATTAAGAATGATCCTGTCTTATGTGCAAGCCGGAGGAGGAGGATCACAACGGAAGGAGAAGAAGATGGGTGCTGAGAGGAGGGTCCGATCATTTTGTTCCGAGAAGGAGGAGGCGTGGAATTGCGGAGTGCTCCGTGGAACCCTATTGTTCTTGATTTTGTTTTGCATGTGTTGCTCGCCGTCAAGCTGCGACTATGCTCCAGGTGCGTAGAAAGAAATATACCCAATCTTCCAATATCTCTACACCATTCGATGCAGCAATTTTTTTCTCAGACTGCGTCCATAATTGAGCCCAATTCCTGCAATGGGTCTGGACCAAATCTGCAACATCGGCAAACCAAGTGTGGTCTGAATGTGTGTGTGTGTGTGTGTACACAGAGGCGCATACAATTGGGATCAACTATGGGCAAGTTGCGGACAATCTTCCTGCCCCAGGTGTTGCTGTGTCACTCATCAAAAGCCTGGGAATCGGGAGAGTGCGGATCTATGACTCTGATGCTGCCACCCTAACTGCTCTGGGGAATTCTGGCCTACAAGTCACAATTGGGATGGGAAACGATGTCATTCCATCGCTTGCAGCTAGTGCAGTAGATGCTGATCAATGGATTCTAGCAAACGTGGTTGCATATCTTCCTGGAACAAACATCACAGTGATTCTGGTTGGAAATGAGCTTTTCACAGATTACACACTTACAGCTGTGTGGACACAACTGGTTCCAGCTATGCAAAACCTTCAAGCCAGTTTGGTGAACCGGGGTCTTTCATCAACGATCAAGATTTCAACAGCTATTGAGAATAATATCCTTTCATGGTCTTCTCCACCCTCGAATGGCTCATTCCGAGCAGATATTGCGGTTCCTGTCATCACACCCATGCTTCAGTTTCTGAATGACACAGGATCTTATCTGTATGTGAATGCATACCCATACTTTGGTTGGGTTGACGACCCTGGGTATATTCCATTGGATTATGCACTCTTCACTCGAACCACTCCCTTTATTCAAGACGGTCCATACAATTACTTTTACTTGCTAGATGCACAGCTTGATGCTCTTGCATCAGCCATGGAGCGTATTGGGTTTGACTATGTGCGGCTTGCAGTTAGCGAATGTGGATGGCCAACACTGGGGACCATAGGAGCCAATGTAAGTGATGCACAAACCTTCAACCAGAACTTGGTTGACTACATACTCAGTAATCCTACCGTGGGTACTCCTCGAAGACCCCAAGTTTTCATACCCACTTACATCTTTGCTCTATTCAATGAGGACTTGAAACCTGGAGGTGTTGCTGAACAGAATTGGGGGATTTTGTATGCCAATGGCTCTCAGAAGTACCCACTTGATTTGACAGCAGATGTGCCTTGGGAAAGCCCTGCCCCATTAGTTTCTCCTCCCACAAGTGCTCCATTGGGGTTACCACCAACATCTCAAGCTCCATCATCAGGTTTTACAGCAGCTTCTCGCTTGCCTCTGTCACCAGGCTCTCCCCCAATTTCTGGCCTTGCTCCTCCAAGTGAAAGCCCCATTTCTTCCATTCCTGGGGGTGCAGAACTTTGCCAAGCTACTAGATCAACTTTACTACTTCCTTTTGCCCTTTCCCTTCTAGCTGCAACTTTGTTTTATTTTCAGCAGTAATTCTATGTTTCCAACCCCAGATGATAGATCCCCTTTTGCTTTGGGATTTATTTTTTCAAATAATTGTAGGAAATTATGCAGACTCATGATCGCTGGTGGCAATGGCCACCTCTGTTAGCACACACAATTTTGATGATTCCTTGGTGAATAGACCACAATGATGGACAAAAACATCTATCAGGCACCATTTTCATGTGGACCACCTATTGATTCACAAGTCAGCACAGTGTCAAATGTCATCAAATCTTGAGCAGAGCTTCAATCAACATGGTTATGCACAAATTCCATGTGCTTTTGCCAAGTTGTCAAGGATCTTGATTTTAGAATCAGCGATGTTCTCAGGTACAGAATTGTAGGATTCTGGATTGAAGGCAGTCACAGTGTCATCATTTTCAGTTCTTGGGTTTAGCATTTAGGATTTGCAAGCTCAAACTCAAATCTAGTCTTTAGCCCAAATTTCTTTATGAGTGATTTTACCCCCTCGCCTTGTGCCAGAGCCAGTTAATAGTACACCACTGTTAAGGACCATTTGCTGCAAGCGTGCAATTACGGTAAAGTGAAGGAAATCATCCTACCCTCTACCATTCTCCTTCACTCCTGGGATCCCTTTGTCACACAGCACTGGGTTTTCCTATTTCCATGAAACTGTCTTTATTTTGTTCCATAGCATTCTTGTTTAACAGCTCTGTTTCAGCTTGATGTTTTGCTGAAGGTATTTTTTTTGTATCGATGTGTTGAAAACACTGCACCATTGGGTAGTGGTGTAGGGTTTTCTCAGTTACTGCCCTTCTGGTTTGTACTCTCCAAGAGTTTCAGGCATCACCAAGCTTGGTCACATTCAGCTCTCTGACGTCCTATTTACAAAATTTCAATCCTAGAGGCTTCTGATCAGGTACCTGTATCAAGGCACACAAATGAGCTAATGTATAACAATAATAGAACTAATGAAGAAGGTAGTAATTGTATTTTTTCATCTGACCATTGTGGTATGTATACACTAGGTACACACGCACTTGCCTTGATCTCCACCAGCAGCACAAAAATGGCCTGTACACAGTTGGTAATTTGCATAAAGCATTGCCTGTAAAGAGTGTGAACTTAAGTCTTGACTAGTGTTGGGCGGTTATCAGCAATCCACTGGTTTTCAGGAAAATCTTACACTGAAACCCAATTGTTCTCATTTTGAGTGAGAACCAGCCAGGTACTATTGAGACTCCAACTTGATACCCGTGACGGTTATCAATTGAACTCTGAAAATTGGTTCTCATAACTGCATAGATTCATAAAAACTCGAATAAATAGAACCATTTATTTTTATCATTAAAGAGTTTGAACCCAAAATTTGTAAAAAATCTCAACAAACAGTAACCACTATTTCACACCCTTTCATATGCGCAAAATGAAGTTGAACTTTAGATTTAAAGTTTACATCTAATAATGGTCCTAACTTTAAAATTATTAGGATGAATAAACATTAAATAAAAATATTCATATGCTTTATTTATATATGATTTTAGGTTTAATATTTAATTTACTTTGGAAAGGTCTTGGTTCAAAACCTCATTTAGGTGAGAATGGACTTACTTTAAAATTGAACTGGTTCTCTTTTAATTCTTACAAAAATTGAAATCAATGATTCTCTCAAAACTATGAGAACCACCCAACACTGATTTTAACCTGTAAATATGCATAGGACATAATGATTTCCAAATGAGCCAATAACAAAAATAATAATAATTGCATTTGATTGGCCCACCATAAGAATTGAGCTTTGTGGTTGCACTTAAATACACTAGTGCAGGGCAGCTTCAACACATGTTTGTCAAATAATTAATTCATTTTGAAGTTTCCATGTTGAAAATAGAACATTCCTGAATATTCCCAAAAGATTCTCTATTTTCCTTCACAAAATATTTTCCTTCAAACATAGAAGGTTTTATAATAGATGAGGACACCCAATGCCTACCCAACAAGTCATAATTGGATGATAGTTAAGCTATTTGTGCATCCAACCCTAAACTAGTGAAAATTATCCAAAGGTTTTGAGGTAAATATGACGGTCTTCAAAGGACGACCTAAATTTTCCTTCAAATGTAAAAGGTTTAACAATAGATGAGGACACCCAATGCCTACCCAACAGGTCATCATTGGATGATAGTTAAGCTACTTGTGCATCCAACCCTAAACTAGTCAAAATTATCCATAAGAGTTTGTGGTAGATATGATGGTCTTCAAAGGACAACCTAAAACAACATGAAGTTTTGAGCATGGTTTAGGTAAATATGACTTATGTCTCTCATTTCAGTTATGGGTTGTTGTTCACATTTCAAGTCTCAAACCCCATATGAAGGAAAATCAAACATTTGAGAGGTTTCAACTGACATGACCATGGAGGTTGACCATTGAAGTCTTTACAACGCTTGGTTAAAAGGAATACTCCATCATCCCCACCTTCATGTGAACTTTCCTCTTGGGAATTGGCTAGGGTTTTTCTTACCACTTACAAGCATTGTTCAATGGCCAATGCATTACACAGGATTCGTGCTTCACAAACCAAACATTCCAAATTCAGTTCGTATAATACAGCAAGACTGGCAATTTGTCAGTTAATCATATGTCAATCTGCAAAGAAGCTATGATTTGGTATGTAGATTCAACAAACATCATTCACCAAGCTTGAGTTTCATGTAAGAAAGGAAGCTCTTGAAGGGGAAAGGATGTTAGTGAACACTACTACTGTTGAGGCCATTTCAAATGTTGGAACGCCAAATTTATGTGTGCCAAAAGAGATTGACATGGTACTTGGATAAGTACAATCTGGTAAGGAACTAGAGAATCAACAGAACATACCAAAGAGCAACCACAGATTTTTATTTTAAAAAGCACATCAAAAGATACGTATGCAAAAAAATTGGAGCTTGTGGCAGGTCTACCTTGAAGCTTTTGGAAATTGTTGTGTATGGAGTTGTTGGTCCAATATGAAATGACTATCGTTGGAAACAAAAGAGTCCAGATGCAAGACATGGAGTAATGCAGAGACACAATTGCAATGCAAGAAGAAACACCAGGGACCCAAACAATCCAAATGTCTGGGATTTAGTGTCAAAGATATCACGAGCCTTGACTATTGCACATGAGCAACTTGTGGGAATTGCATCAAACACCCTACTGGACCAAACTTGTATGAATCTGCCGTCAAATGTTCAATCAAAAGCTTCCAACAACAACTATAGTACTCGAGGCGCAGCGAGTCAAACCCCTTGTTTCCATCAAGCACATGCTCATCATGGCAGGATTCAACTTGCTTCTGGCAATGTCAATGCTGGTAGACCACCTTCATGTAAGAAAAGTGCTATCTCCCATTCCACAGGGCAACACAGAATCCAAAACATATCATCAACCTTTGAGCCTTACACACATCTTATTAATGGTCAGAAAAAAAATTGTGTGCCCAAAAACCATGGTCACTGCAGACATAGTATGAGCTCCAATCAGTATGCCACAAAAGCATCCGACAACAACAACCCCACATATTGTGAACACCGCGATCATCGAAATGTGCATTTTGTTAAGGAAAAGCAGTCATTTGGACATTCAAGATATGAACCCACGTATACACAACAGGCCAGTGCCAAATCCATGGCAATTGGACATTGCTATCAAAACAAGGCATTGTGTGCGCATCCTCTCCACAGTAGACGACCCATGCACCAAAGCAATTGTCCTATGACAAAATATCCTGCAAGGTATTCTCATTCCATACACAATAAATGCAAATGGAAGGAGTGAAGCAACAAGCAACAACCACCCACACAAATAAATGAATGGGCGTATACTACAGTCATATCTTCATGCTATGCAAACTCACAAGTCTTGTTGGTGTGAATTGTCAAGAGGACAACATGTATGATGACCCGCGATTGTTTGTTTTTTGGTCAAATTTGTGAGGTAGATGGGTTGGCAATCATCCACAAGAGGACTTAGCCAAATTTAGCTACACATCAGAGAGGAAAATAAAAAAAGGTTTAGGAATCATGTTATATTTTGGCAACATCATACAACCTATTGTCCAAATCAGGCAACTTCAATTTTTCTCCCCATAATGTGATGACAATGGGCCATTTTTTTCCCCCATAATGTGACTACAATGGGACTTTTTTCCCCCAGCAAATCCTTTGTACTTGTTGCAAGGACCTTCTTTTTGTCACCAGGTTGTGAAATTTCGCCAAAAATAAATAAATCTCTGATGATGACTACATGCATTGTCATTTACAAAAGTCCACAATCCATATCTCAATGGCCACAAGCAGTGAACAATCAAGCTTGTGGATACCTATTTCATCTTGCTTGTATTGATATGCTGGTTTTAGTATTAAAACAGACCTTGTACCGCATGTGTGAACCCATTGTTTCCATAAAGAGCTTTTGCTGATTGAAACATTAAAATTGAGGTATTGTATATGAAGATTGAGCTCTGTAATTGGAGTACAGAACTAAATCAGATACCTTACCCTAAGGTCAGTTTCGTCATTAAATAATCCTCAAAATAGTGCAATGAAATTTTGTGAAAATATGAAGTTGACATGTTGAAAATTATCAAAATTATCATAGTCTACATTCTGAATAATTTCACTACTGATGTCACAATAGTATAGTAGATGATGGAAAATATATATATTTCAAAAAAAAAATTTAATCATTTTTTGGGAAAAAAAATTATTTGTTTTGTCAATGTGGAAACTGACCCTAGGGTAAGGTAGTAAACCACCCATTTTTTATTCTGTTATGTTCTCATACGATTTCAATATTTCATCATTATTTATGTCAATTCAGATTCACTTTGAATTAATATAAATATCATGGATATGAAAAGGTACATGTTAATTTTATTTTTTTCCATTTCCATGTTGATGGGTAGAGAAAAAGAGTGAGGTAGTCATTATGGATAGGAGATAGTTATCACGAAAGTTAGTAAGGAAAGAAGTGAGGTAGTTAAGCTTGAAATGATGGAAGTATGAATTGTATTTGAAATTGCCCAAGGATAAGCATATGAAGGATTAAAGAAAATTTCCGATATACCACTTTCTCGAAAGTTTTCCTCATTCTAATTTTGCATGAAGTATGACAAATCCAAAAGTATTGCAATCAAATAGTGTAAAACTACTTTGGGTTGATAAATTAGGAGGTCCAAGGTTCAATTATCTCGGTATGATAATTGGATATTGAAATCTTCACTAGGTTGCATATGATTTGATTGATTATTGAATATCATTGATTCAAAACTTTATTTCAAGAATAAAGTTGTGGATCATTGATGATTCAAAAGCCTCTACTACCTAGTATTTATCATCCCTCGATTGATGGTTGTAATTCTCAACTAAGTAAACATGAAATAAAGGAAAAATTTATTGCGAGATGTTTAAAACTTCACCCTTGATATAAAATAATCAGCAGTTTAAATCAGCAATTATTTTGAACAAGATAATCAAATCTTGAAACCTCTTAGTACGCCCATTTTAGGGGTGCCTTACAATAAGGCCAATTAAAAGAAAATTAACATTGCACCTTGGATGTGCTATATACTCATCAAAGCTCAAATGGGGTTGTCACTTGGCATTTCTAAGAGCATCTCCACCCACAACCCCCATTTGGACCTCTATCGGTGTTTACCATACCCATCATTTGGTGTTAAGTTGTTGAAATACAGAATTCTTTCAATAAATTTCCAGCCACCAAGGAAGGGAACCAGCACCCACCAGCTCGTTAGTGGTCAGGAAATAGTTCTCAATTGGGTTCTAGTTACCTAGCTAACCATTGTGATTAACTCACTTGCTCCTTTAACTAACCTTGTGGGTTGTTATCAGGTAGGTAGTAAAAACAACCTTTACTTATGTATAAACCATCTACTTCTAGTTAGTTAGTAGTCACCTATTTTCCTACCTATCTACATGTATATAGGACCTACTTCTTACAGGACGGGTTACTAAGGTGAACCAGATATTAACACAGTTAAGGTTCATCCATAATATCCATCCATAACTGGATGTTTCACAATGAGTGCTTGTTCAATTTGGCCTACATAAGTTACAGGCCCAAACTGAGTTTACACCATTTGAAAGCTGTAATTCATCTGAATAGTGTGTACAGACACATTTACTGATGTGGGTAGAGGAGATGCTCTTCAGTGGTACATTAGAAACCCATGAAGGATTTGAGCCAGGTTTTTTTTTCCAATTTTGTGATATTGAAAATTTTGCAAAATTTTCAATAAATTAGCAAAATTAGTCAAATTTACAGTAGAAAATAATCCCAAAAAATCAAAATCTTTTTATCAAGATAAAGAATACAATTTCTCCCAAAAAAAGCCACCAATTAGAGCAGAAAGGCACTAGAAAAACAAGAAAAAATGTAATTGAATGTTATGTTCAATGACCTAGAACTTCATGGCAACCACTTTGTGCACACTCTGTACATCACAAGTCACGTGTCCGTATTGCTGAATGTTGTTGCAACCAGTGACCAAAAGCTTGTGGGGCGGGGGATCAGAACTGCAAGTGAACTTACAATTGACCTGATCTCTAACTGTAAGCTGTCTTTCTTGGAAAGAAGTGGAGTGCCAGAATTGTTGGGTTTGGTGCAAAGGCAGGACACATGCAAATGAATGAGTGGCCATAAGCATGTGGTACTGTTATGCTGTTGAAAAGAGTTGCTCCCTGGACAGAACAATTCCACTCTCTTGTGTACCAATTTACACATTCCATGGCAACAACAACATCGGCATTTGCTTTCCCAGTACAAGAAAGCAGATCAGAAATTAATTTGGTTTGTTGGTGTGGGTGCTTGTGGGTGGTTTGATGAGACAATAGTGATGAGAAAATAGTGCTGAACATTTTGCAATTGGGAACCACAATTTTTGTGTGCATTACACTGTTTTCAGTACTTTCAATTGTTGCTCACTAATTGTGATTAGGTACTTGAGGACCCCTTGTTACACATGATCTTGAATATGTCAAGGGTCAAAGCAAAGATGTTTTTTTTTTTTTGGTTTTCTTTGTTTTTCTCTCCTTTTAGAAATCACTTAGCCTACTTGACTCATTGACATTTGATACATCCACCATACTATTGCAGGTACTTAAAATTTGGATAGGCCAAAAGCTTATCTTTGAATCCTTCAGTCACTCTTTGTGTGAGTTGGAAATCTTATGGGATTTTTGTCCCAAGGTTAGCCCTGATGATGCTGCCTCTTGTCTTGTTGATGATTTGGATCAAAAGCTTGTTTTCTCTCTATGAAAGTAGAAAGGAAACATTGTGATTTGCCCACCTGTAGTTTAGTGCAGTATTAATGTGCTTTGAGTGGTACTTAGTTTGAATTTATAACCCCATACGTGCATATAAACTTTGCTAGCTTGTGTATATGAACCTGAGACCCTCTTTGTTGAAATATTTAGATCCAAAATTTGCCAAGTTTGAAATTACAAATCAAACCCAAATTTTGTTTGGGTACTTGTTTCATCAATGGACACATTTGGGTGACATAAAATCAACTTCATGAGCTTTGGATGTTGTGGGTCTCCAAGATTAAGAAAAATCTTGGGATTTTTGTGTTAGGATTGAACTAACTCTTTTTTTTTGGTATAGGAGGGAGGTTCCCTATGTGTTCCAATTTTTGAAGTTTTCATGGTTTGGTATTATGTCATGTGGCCCAATGTGCTCCATCACCTTGAACACTTAGATCACCTACTTTCAACCAATCATAGGCCAACAACAGTTAAAGACCAGCTACTCTCAGCTAATCATATAGCAACCTTTCGATCCATTTGTCCTAAGAAGATTTGTCACCTTCCTAGACTGAACTGTTCTTCTTTATGCTTAGCCTGTACTACTATGGAGTTAGCTAGGCATAGTACATTGCATGAATTCAAACACATAATGAATGGTAGGATCTCACCCTAGAGTTAAACATCCCACACAACAATGTATGAAATTTGAAGTATGTAGGGTGGATTTTCACTACTTTTTACCTTGTTTTTGAGAGGAGGGGAGGGGAGGGGGCCAAGTTTTACATCAACCCAAAGTCTTCTTCTTTTTTCATTGAAGGATTGTGCCACATAAACTTCAGGCAAGTTATATAAGAAATTGTTGTTTGGGGAAGTAGAAGAGGGGAATACTTAATTCCAAGGAAATCGTAGGTCCCATTCCAAGCTAGAGAGTGCTTCTTTTAATCCAAGTCATTTGCCCCCCACAAAAATGATTCCTCTTTTCATTTCCAAGTGCCTGGAAACCGTTAAATTATTACCAACCAGAATCCACTTATCACTATCATCAAGGCTAACACCACCCATGCATGTATAGTTGTAAGTAGTTTCTAAGCCCTATTTATGCACTTTTACAATATTTTGTTAGGAGAGACAAGCACCCACTTACTAGCTCCACTTTTGGTGCTATAAGTGTCAACTTTAATGCAAATAAACTATTGATAAAGAAGGTACTTGAAACATTGATCAACGATCAAAAATCAGTTATGCTTTGGAACAGGCCTTGGAGGAACCCATTATCACCAAATGGAACAACAACTAACCCTACCAGGCTTGCCATGTTCCCGGTGGGAACAAGCCTGGGCCCATTTCATAGTACATAGCTGGAATCTGTTGTTCCATTATAGAGAGTGTTGTTCCCTAAAACACTAACTTAAAATCTGCCAAGATTCACTAGGTTGGACCCATAATTTTGCCCTTGAGAGGTATAGAGACATGCAACTAAAATGATTAAGAATCTCTTTCCTTGGGTTGCTCAACTACCCAGAGTACTTCCACTCTTTCAGGATGAGTTTTATTCATGTTTGCAAAATATCACTTTATAGGTTGTTGAATCTCAATGTAGGTAATTGAATCATGATTGCAACAAACTTATGAAGTTGAAGCTAGTCAAAAGCTAGTCCTCTTAGGAAGAGTTTCCCTTTTGGTACCTAAGAAGAAATGGCCAAGAGAGGTTTTCTTTGAAAAGGTTTGAAGTAGACTAAACCTTATATGTATGAAGATCATTGTAGTAAAGTCCTTCAGAAAGGGCATTGAACTGGGAAATCATCTCTTTACAATATTTTACCTATTTCATGTAGTCAGATTATGAACATTATCACCTCTTTTCATGCTTGATGAGGATGGATAGAGCGTGAATCAGGAACTAGCTAGAATACAACATGTAACCTCTTGGAGTACATCATGCAATTCAAATGGACATGGCCTACTTCCCTAATTTGCCATTCTGTGCATGTCTACATGATTATACCAAAATATGTAGTAAATATTATTCTCAGCTAACAACCCTTTTCCTTACTTAGGTCACCCTTGCATTCTAGATGAGAAGAGACCCAACAATCATATAACTTGTCCACAAGATGGCAATGGGGAAAAACAACCTTGGAGGAGGAGACAAAATTTGCCATAAGGCTTAAAATTTGGATCAAGTAACAAATGATACTTGATCCACACATTAAAGATACACAAAGGTTACAAAATGTTTGTGGTGTTTATAGACATCCTATAATTGTGCTTTTCAATCACCAGCTTATGTTTCTCTTCATTCATAAAGGGATTGATGTGCATAGAAACTTAAGTAGAGAGATGGGAAATGGACTTGCACCATGTTTTTTTTTCAGTCAAAATGTCAAAATGCAGGGAAGAAGTGCAAACTCCCAGATGTCTTCTTGTATCCTCAAACAGATGTGGTGTTGGAAAAAGAGGCAATTCTGAAGGCCCCTTTACTTAAGTCTCAGACACCAACTTCCTTTTTGGTTGTTGCACTAACTTTGGCATGATTATTTTGAAACATTCAAAGTGCTTCTTCTTTTTCTTTGTAAGTTTGGCCGTCTAAGAAAGCTTTGTTCAATGACTCAGTCTTTTTGGCAGTGTTTTTATGCAACTGCAGTTACGTATTTCAGCTGGGATGGCTATCATTTCTGATTCAGTCAACAACAACCGGACCAGCCCCACCATGTGACTCCTTACCCTTTGTTTTTTTAATAAAAAAAACTGGGATTGTGTTTTATGCTTT
>Ga0209611_10006488_pt1 | contig 19146 bp, 10 predicted proteins | sample S1TSphgellanicum_3_FD_187693 | JGI IMG/M metagenome (GOLD analysis project Ga0209611, IMG submission 187693) | Host-associated microbial communities from peat moss isolated from Minnesota, USA - S1T2_Fc - Sphagnum magellanicum MG (SPAdes) (version 2) | ecosystem: Host-associated > Plants > Peat... | reverse complement strand
TTTTAAAATAATAGTGGCCAAAAAAAGACTTGTTGGGTTTTCCAGTTGCCAAATTTCAGAAAAAAATTTTAATTAAAAAATGGCCATAATTAAGTTCCATTCGGATAGAAAACAATACACAAAGGATAATAATTTTTCCCCTTTTTTTTCTTTCAATGTAGTTCCAAAGCCTAACTGAGCCCACATTATTGAACTCAATGTATTTTTTTAATGGCTTCTTTTTGTAGGTTGATGATGTTGCCTTCTCTTATGCAGATGTTGTTGTGCTCTTATATTCTAAGCCCACAACCAAAATCTACATGAGGAGCTGAATGATTCATGTGAAAGAAAGTTCACTTATAAAACAACTTACATACAATGAACACTTTCAAACCTCAAAGAATGGGGATTGTAGGATTTAGGGTTTCAAACTCTCTTTGAGCTTGGGAAGGGGGGAATTGTATGCTAGAATGTCAAGTATTGTTGAGACTTGAGACCCCAATTAGGAAACTTTTTGGGGGGTTTTGGACATGAGAAACATGTTGAGGTCAATGAGTGATATGATTTTCAAAACATACTCAAATTGCTCACACACACACATATTCTTCCCCAATTCAACCCTTGCTAAGTCTTGTTGACAAAATATTTTTACTTAGTCTTTGGCATCCTTGGGTTTTGTTCCCCTTTTTTCTTTCCTTTTAATCTTCCCAATGTCAATTTCAACATCTAAGTTCATGTTTTTAAGCTCATCAAAAGGTTGCCCCCATTGACCCCAAGGGTGATGGTTCAATGGAAAGTCCTAGTAACACCATAACATTTTTGAAAGCCATGAATTTTTTTTTTCACAACAAAATCCCACATAAAAATAAAGCTATGGCTAAATTTAAAAATTATTGTAAAAAAAAAATTAATGTAAATTGATATCAACAAATTTGTGCCAATTTATTTTTTTGAAATAATAAGTTACAACAATTATACACTATATCATGATGTGGAAATCAATTTTGCTTGCTCAATAGAAAGATAAACCACCTTCAACCAATATTTCACTCAATTAACTATTATTTATTTATTTATTTATTTATACTAATATTGTTAAGAACTTCTTAAGATGCCTCTCTCTCTCTCTCTCTTTCTATATATATAGATTTGGTATTTTTAATTTCTTTAATGCTTCTCTTTCCTCTCCCATAAAATGTGTTGTCTTTAAGTAAAAAATAAGGGGGGTTTATTATTGTGCCTGATTTTATGGAAGGATAGATGATTCCTTCCAATGGCCACCCACAAGGTTTGGTGGGAGTGAATAACAATTTGCTCATATAGCTTAAGAGGTGCTTTTTTTCCTTTTGGCTAATCTTATTTTAGACACAACCCAATCATTCCACCTCTAGCCATTATATTGGCTATTGAAAAAAAAATTAAATTAAATGTTTTGAGTGTTGGTGTTTTACATGGACTGATTTTAGCTAAATTTTTTTAATAGGACACAAATAAAATTGGGTTTATGAAAGGAAACATTAAGGTCTCAGGTGGGCAGATTATGTCAATTTTCTTGACCACATTACATGATATAATCTTCCGGTGATGGTCACGTACTACTAGAGAGTGACCAAAAAGGTGTCCATTGTACATGAACATTTTTAAATTTTGCGGAATCGTCCACTCGAGACCATAATGTCATGGAATGGGCTTCCCCTTGTTGCATTACCTTGGCTCACCCAGGCTATGGGCTCACCTAATGCCTTACCCCAAGGTAATGGGCAGGGAAGCCTTGACCAGTCCTGGGCAGTCTTGGATTTTGTTAGTGTGGGCAGTTTCGGGCAGTTACAAATGTTTGAAATTTATAAAATTAAAAAAAAAAAAATTTTAAAAACCCAGGACCTTTTTTTTATTTAATTAACACATTTTTATTAAGGCCAAAAATAGGGAGTTATCAAAAGTTCAAAAAAATTTATGAAAACATTGTTATAGTATACATGAAATTGAATGTTTGGCAGTCCACCTACTTGACAAATTTGGGGACAAAAAATAATAATTTAAATCATTTAAATAATTTATTAAAAATTTCCCACCCAAATAAATAAATAAATAAATAAACTCCTGGTAGGATGACTATTTTGTTTTATCCTTTTATAGTGGCCTAGGGTCAATTCCATATGGATAAAACCAATTTTTTTTTGTATATTATTATTATTATTATTATTATTTCATGATCTACTTTGGATATCCTCATCTGTGAGGCATGAAATTATTCAGATTGTAGCCTGCCATAATTATGATGGTTTTCAACACCTCGGCTTCATATTTTCATGAGAATTTGTTTTTCTATTTTTAAAAATTATTGAATGACAAAAATAAAGGTAAAATATTCAAGTTTCATTTAATGAATTTGGAGATTTTGGGGGGTGGGGGGACACTATTGAGTAGACAAAGGATTAAGGTGCATTTCGAGACTCAAAATAAGTTCCATTGTTTTAAATATGTTTTGTTTCATTAAAAATCAAGGATCGCCTATTTGTGCTAAGACTACCCTTTATCTCATATCCATTGCCCAAAATTCTACTTGTTTGTCATGTTGAGATCTCCCAAGCCACTATGCTCTTGACATCCTTGGAAAGACCTTGATGAGTATGGGTGCACCAAGATGGTTTGCTAGTGTTTAGACTTTAAACAAGTGTCATTCAATTCTAGTTTTGTTTTGTGGTCCGATTATCAAATACTTAAAATATTAGTTTGGAATTTTTAGGGAAAAATAATAATAATTGAGGATTGGCCAAAAAATGGACCCAAAAATGAAATTGCTCCCAAAACTCATTTTATACAAGTTTCAATCCTTCATTTATTTTTATTCCAATTTTTACTAAAGTTAGACATGTTGTTAATATTTATAAAAAAATTTGATTGTACATTTTTTTAATAACAATTTGGGGGTGAGGTTAGGGAATGGTGTTAGTGGTTTTAAGCATGTAGTTTGGAACATGCTTCAACTATGCATTTATTATTATTATTATTATGAGTTAGGCATGTAGTTGATATAGGTGGTCACATTTTATTAGTGGTACACTGCTAGTAACTACCAAAAAAAATAGTTTTGGATTATGCATAAATAGTTAATAGAACCAAATCCAGTTTGGAATTGGTTTAAATATTCTCAAACCTTTGACAACTCCATAAGTTTGATATGCATGCATGTTGACAAGGTGGATAGAAGCGCATGCCAAGTCATCAAGATGAATGAAAATAATTTATTTTCATTTCATCTCATTTGATTTCTCCCCATGTTTAGGGTTGAAGGTGTTTAAAGGTTTTTGGATTTATTAAAGGTGTTGGGGCTTAGGATTTGTTAAGGGTTTGAACTTTGGGGTGTTTAAGGTGTTTAAGGTTTTCTAGGGTTTAATGTTTAGGTTTTTTCAAGGTTAATTAATGTTTATGGTTTTTGTGGTTTAATGTTCAAGGTTTTTAAGGTTGAAGTTCATTGTCATTAACTTCTTGACATTTGTTTATTATGTTGATTATGCAATTGTAAAAGCTTAGGAAAATGATGTTGTTGACATATTATGAATATATCTTAAGACAATTTTGTCACAAGAGGTGGGATGACATTGTCAACGAAGCTAATTGTGTGGCCAAGCAAAGTACGATATTCGCAAAACCCTTGTTTGCGCAATATGGTTGCAAGGGTCTAGCAATGGGGGGGGATGTTAAGAACAAAGGTCATTCACCATCACATTCAAGTATTGATGGATGTCATGGATCAAAACATGATGGTTCATGGGGTGTGGAAAGGCATCATATTTGAATCATTTGCATGAATTTTTGTTCTTACTAATGAACGCACTAAATTCATCCTAAAGGATGTGTGCCTCCTAAGAGGATGGATAATTAGATTAATAGAACCGCTATAATCATATAAATAGTTCTACCATGGGGGTGGGATGACATTGTCAATGAGGTTAGTCATGTGACCAAGCAAAGTATGAATTCAAACAACCCTTGTTTGTGTAGTATGATTGCAAAGGTTTACCAATGGGGGGGATGTTAAGTGCAAAGGTCATTCATTATCACATTCAAATGTTGATGGAAGTTGTGGGTTGATACATGATGGTTCATGGGGTGTAAAGAATCATCATTTTTAAATCATTAGCATTAACTTTTGTTCTTATTAATGAATGCACCAAATCCATCACAAAGGATGTGTAACTCTTAAGAGAATGGAAAGCTAAATCTATAGAATGATGATAATCATATGGGTTGATAGACCACACAAAATTGATACATTATTCCAAGATGTCCAGCCTACGTGTGTCACAACATCTTCACACACAAAATCCATAAACATGTGAAAAAGTTTGTATTTGGATCACCATGTTGTTGGTTCATCGGAAACAACATAAATGTTAGTGGTGAGGAAGTTAATGGACAAGGCTTCTCTTGTGGTGCCAAGTTTTAGGCTATATACAGAGCTCACATGGATGGAAGTTTTGACTAGTGTGGCTATTTAATTGAAAAAAAAAAACTTTTCATTTAGTTTTTTTTGTGTGATAAGAGTCATTCAAATACCATGTTGTGTTCATCTTTATTGTCTACGACAACAATTTATTACATGCATAAGCCCAAATCTGCAAATATCTAATGTTGTCATATTGGGTTGATGCTTATCATTTTGAGGGTGAAATAGAGTCACAAATTTCCAAGGACATGTCAAATTGGCAAAAAAAACAAAAACACAATCTAAGAAAAACTTTATGCAAGGAGGTATTGAACAAATGGTTGATACATCAAAAAATGACATGGTCTTATGCATGCCAACAATTCATCTAGCACTTGTCACAAAAATTATTTCATTTGAACATGACAACATGAACGGAATTCCACAAATTTGTGTAATTGACACACAAAAAGCATATATTAGATGAAATGTACAATTGCATTATTGCTTGTGTGCTCAATGGTCACAATGTTCCCAATGTCAAACTAGGATCATCATCATCATCCCCTCCCTCCAACCCCCCTTCCCCCCAATAAAAGTGGAAAGAAAAAATGACAATCAAATTTTGAAGATGAAAGACCACTCTAGCAAGTTATGCAAGGCAGATGACAACAAGATGTGTGATTTCATGGATGGCCACAACAAGTTTGACATGAATTCAAAGTCATACGACCCATCCATTTCCCTCCTAAAATATTTCCCTTCTCACTTGAATTTTTTTCTATAACCTTTTGTTTCAATATTGAAAATAGATCGAATTCTTGATGCAAAATGGCAGTCATTAGGAGTTTGCGCAATTATGAAGAAGTGGCATGCAACATTCCTAGGCAAAGGTTGAAAAATCAATGTTGATTAGATGACGCACACACCCTTGGAAGCCTATTTGAACAAGCTTGTGTATAATATCAAGGTTTGTATGTTCTCAAGACATCAAGTTGATAATCTTTATGTTCCAATCCATTATTTCACTAGGGAGACCAATGTGGAGGAGTACATGAAGATGGTCATAAAGATCACATTCAATGGGCCAAAATCACAAACACGGTAAAATTCATTCCAAATGCCAAGTGTGGTTTACAAAAGGTTGCAAAAGTTGCATAGAGGATGTGTAAGCAACCAAAGTTGAAGAAGGTGTTGTAGGAAAGGTATTTGAACATGAAGTTTGATGCAACTAAAGAAAAAACAACACACAAACACATATGAAGTTGGAAGTGTTCAAGGAGCCAATCAAAAAGGAGAAGTTTTCCCATGGGTATGCAAGCATAGAAACCATGGTCAATAGGTTGTAGTCTTTTGAGAAGGCCACCATTGAGGTAGTGAAGTACAAACTTGTTGAACTGTTGAAGGTCAAATTCATAACAAGAATGTCCAAAAACATAAAAGTGCAAACATTTGAACAAATGGAGGGAATTTCCTTGTAGAGTCTTTCAAGGTTTGTTATCCCAAACCATTGAAAGATGAGGTGGTCCATTACAACTTTGTCATGAAATTAATTATGATGGAGGAAGTGAAATGTGGCATTGTCAAGACCATTCCTTTAGGCCATGATTGGGAAGTTTGTCCAATTCAATTGGAGAAATTTTTCATTAAATTTCTTTGTTTTGAAAAGATGTCAAGCAAAGGGGCCCAAAGTTGGAGGATGGCTAAAGGTGTTGATACCAAGGATCATCTTAATTCAAATGATCATTTTGAAGAATGTAACACATTCGATGGTAGTGATCAAACATATAAAATTACTAATTGACATGAAGTTTTATCCACTTCCTGCATTTGGCATTGATAGAAATAAAAACATTTTTATTTCACGTTGCTTACATTGCATAAATGTAAAGGACTTGTAAAATCCTAACATTGTTTTACATTGTGCACATTGCATACATTACAAAATTCTTACACTATTTTATAAGTAAGAAGGTGATATGTTTTACGACATTTTGGATGACCTAATATGAGATTCATTTCTTTCAATTATTTGTATGACTCCTTTTCTTTTTATTGTATCAAATTGTAGAGGATGCTTGAATGTGTGACATGATCAATTACAAAGAGGTGATACATTTTGCATTCATGTGTTTGCAATTTACAACACATGTTTAATATGGGACGGTTTACCAAAACCCCACTTGGTAACATGAAGGATCTTAGGGTTGGTAACCACAAATTTCAAAAAACATTATTAACTAGTTCTGATATATATGCATAGTTTTCAACTTTTGGAATTTTGTTAGTAACAAGTAGTGACTACATGGTCCTTATTTTAAGTGTTATTGTTGAAGTGCATTTCCTTGAATTTAATAAGAATGGTATTATAGTATAATTTTTTTGTAAAATCTTGGAAATTACCATTGTATTTCGAATGGGCTCATTAATGCAAATTATGACACCATCTTTTTTGCAAGAATTGTTTTTTTAAAAAAATTTCTTGGGGGTGGGGGGCGGGGGGTTGTTTTTTGGTTTTTGTGGTTTTTATTTTGATTTAGGTTCTTGCCCCAAAAGAAAGGTGCTAAAATTTGGTGATTTTGTTAAAATTAAAAACCAATGCTAATGGATTTTTGTGGGATGTTTTTGATATTTTTGAAGAAAATGCAAAGAAGTTTTGAAAAAAAATGGGGTTTTGATGAAATTTTTGGTTTTTTCCAACATAGATTTATCAATTCTGCAAAATCAAAAAATGAAAAAGCATTAATCAACAAAAATTCACGGAATGAGTAACAATGAAATAATTGTGTCTGAACACCAATGATTATTTTGTGTCAAATTTCCTTATTTTTCAAAATGTTTTAAAAAAACTTGAAATTTTTTGGAGTTTCAATGTAAAATTTGTTTTTTTCAACATAAATTCACCACTTTTGAAAAATAAAAAATATTTAAGAAAATTTTAATCAACAAAGACTTGCCGAGAAAATATTTTTTAAAAAAAATGTGTTTGTTTGTTTTTGTTGTTCAAACCAATGTTGGGCAATTTTTTTTATTTTTCAAGGAACTTTTGGTTGCAAGTATTTGTCATAATCAAAATTGAATAACCAACCAGTTTCAAGTATTTGAAAAAAAAATGAGAATAAAAAAACCATCAATTATTGGCATTTCAAGTTCTTTAAAACCCATTGGGTATCATGAAAAATATGATTATTTCCTAGTTTGTGTTTTTGGCAAGGTTGGAACCAAAGGGTAGGTCTTTCAAATTTAAACCTCCACCAATTATATGCATATATACTACACACCTAGTTTGACCTCCAGTGACGGTTTGGTCCATGATAAAAAAAGTACCCAACAATGGTTTAGGTTTAGACCAATGTTGTCCAATTACTCATGTTAATCAATTACCTTGGGTTGGGTCTAGTTCCAAGGAATGAAAAGCTATTGAAACCCAAGTCTCAATGTTGAAATTGTGTAAAAACCAAAATCATGAACATTAGAGTAACTAGGTGGGGAACTGGCTCATTGGTTCCATTTCACTACTCAAACCAAAATTGAAACCAAAATTTGGTTCCTAAATGCCACAAGAACTATAACTAGACCAATTTGTTTTTCAAAAAACTTATTTTAATTATAGTTTATGGTTAAGGATTTTTAGTTTCAGCTTAGGGTTAAAGGTTTGGGTTATGTTTTTGGTTTAAGTTGTTATTGTACTCTCATGCAAGTTCGCCATGTTTTATGTTGTTGTGTTCTTTTAATTGTTTTTGCTCACCATTACCATTGTCCTCATGATTTTCTTGTCGTGTTAATGTTAGCGTTTTTTTCATTATTGTAATTGTGTAACTCCAATTATGTTAGTGATTATGTTGGTGTTCTTGTTAATGCAATGTGCAACTCATCATTCCTTATGTAACTGACGCACTCCCAACTCCTTAAAGGACTCAAATGTGAGCCCAAGTAGCAGCGAAAGAAGGAGGAGTCGAAGCACGCTCCCTAGCTCACAACACTTTGAGGGGTAGAGGGGCGTGTTAGAGCTCCGAGATGGGACTAGGAAGAGTTGACAAGCTTCACTCACTCACACGGGCCTACACACAACCCACACAAAGTGGTTAGTGCATAGTTGGAGCACCCTTGGTGTTAGGACGAACCACGGGCAACACGGACACACAAGACTCACCACGGCCCGGACTTGGGGGAAGCCACCACCTTCCCCCTTATAGTATACTATGTGGCTGACCACGGAGGCTACATCCAAATGGCTCTTTTTCCTAGGACTCCCGAGTGGGAGTCCCGAAATCGCGCCAAATGGGACTCTCACGATTTTGGAGCCCCATAACTTTGCGAGCAGACCTCGAATCGCAATGCGGTCTAAAGCAAAGTTGTAGCTCTCGTCGAGAGCTTTTCAACGATATGCGGCACGCCCCCTGCAACTAAGTAAATCGGGTCGATTCCTGATTTTTTGTGGTCGGGAGTCAAATTGGCAATTTGACTCCCGGCCCTTCTTTTGGTCATAACTTGTGTTTCAGATGTCCAAATGAGAAATGCGAGCCCATTTTAGACATCTACGCTCCAAGAGCTTTCCAATGATATAAAGAACGCCACAATACATTGAGGTTTGACCCCTGCAATTGCTCTCTGAAGTTTCGGGAGTCCACCAGGACTCCATCTCCCAAAGTGGGAGTTGCCTTGGGAGTCTGAGTGTTCACTCCCTCACACCCCCTCACACTTTCTTACACTCCCGGGAGTATGTGATGTGACTCCCAGGCTTCTTCTTGCCTTGATTCTCGGGCTTCCTCTTGCTTTAACTCCCGGGCTTCCTCTTGGCCCGCACCCTTGCAACCCCTTTGCCTTGGTCGCGAGCCCAAAGCTAGGGTTGCGATAGTAACCTTCAACCTCTTACTTTTGATATTATTTTCTTTTTTTCATTTTTTTTATCATCATTATTTTAATATTTTTGTTGTTGCTACATTTCTTGTTGTCATCGCTTCATCTTGTGATTTTCTTCTCATTCATTCTCATTTTGGTGAAGAAAGGAATGAAGAGGCAAATGGGGGAGCATAACAACAACGTTGGAATATGGATCTTCACTATGTAGGAGTGTTGTTGGGCACGGGTGGTGCATACGCAAAAACGTTGTTGGACATGGGTGGTGTGTCGGACCCACCATCACTGACCTGGCAAGAAAGTTATTTATTTATTTATTTATTTTGGGTCTTGTTTGGGCTTTTGTGTTTTAATGTTTTGGGGTAGCCCTTTTTGTATGGCTCCTTCTTTGCACTTTTGTGTCATAATGTTTTGAAGGTAGCCATTTTTTAATGACTCCCTCTTTGCATCCTTTATTGGTTCGATATGCCCTTGCCCCCATTACTCTAGCCTTTACATTTCAAGTTGCCTTTCCAAGCATGTCAAGAGTGTTCACCTTCATGCTAGCCTTGTTTCCCAAGCTAGCCAGGTTGTTTTGTTTTTGTAAATGTATTATCTTCCTATGTTACATCTTAGTTCTATCCCCTTTGCTTCTTGGGATTGGTTTCAAGCTTAGTTTAACTTCATTTTGGGTTGTTTGAAGCTTGTTTCACATGCCTTCATTTGTTTCATAAGATCCCTTAAGCCATCCAAGACAAGGTCGAACAAGCTTTTTACTTACCCCTTAACCGAATTGTTCAAAATCCAATCATTAGTACAAAAGTGGGGTGTAATTCATTAGCCTAAATTGCTATGGGACCTTAAAAATGAAATAAGTTCACTGCACTTTAGTGATTTCACCCTAGTTAAAATTATTTCATTATAATATCATTATGAAACATTATCTTTCATTATTAATTGACATAATTCATTATTATAATTTACCGTGGTAAATAGGTTTATTTTTATGTTGTTGTTTTAAATGCCCTATGTTACTTTATGATATACCTTATATTATTTTAAGATACCTTAGTTATTTTAACTCATACCTTAAATTATTATAAGTTATTCTAGGCTATTATAAATTATTATACCCTAAACTATTATACGATGTTATACTTAAAAATATCATAGCTAACTTATTATAAGCTTTTTATTCTCAGTTATTTTAAATTAAATTATTCAACTAACCTTAGGTTATACTTTAGGTTATTTTATTTCAACTTAATATATGTTATTTCAAATTATACTTTAAGTTATTCAAATTCATTCTACTTTATGTTATTATAAATTATTTTATCCTAAGTATAATAATTTAAAATAATATAAAATATAATGACCTAAAGTAAAATATCTTACAATAACCAATAATAACCTATGAAAAATAATTTAAAATAGATTATAATAAAATAATTGCCAACAATCTATGATAATATACCCTAAAATAATCAACAATAACTTATAATAAAATAACCACTAATAATCGTAATATAACCTAAAATAATTAATAATAACATATAGTGAAATAACCTTCAATAGCCAAAAGTAACAAATAATAACCTCACATAGTTGAAAATAATTTAAAATGAAATAGCTTAGAATAGCCAAAAATAACCTAAAGTGAAATAGCTCACAATAGCCAAAAATAGCCAAAAATAACATAAAATAGCCATAAATAATTTACACTAGTCGAAAATAGCCTAAGGTGAAATATCTTAAAATAACCAAAAGTAACATAAAATAGTTAAAAGTAATTTAGAAAAACCAAAAATAACCTAGGGTGAAATAGTTAAAAATAACCAAAAATATTTAAGAATAACCATAAATAATTATAAATAATGTAGGGTTAAATAACTTAGAACAATGAAAAATAACCTTAAAACAGCTAAAAGTAGCTTAACATAAGTAATATTATTATATTAGCAAAAAAAAATCTTTTTATTAAACAATTTTTTTTTCAAAAGAAAGGTCATTGAAATGTTACTGAATAGTGATATTAAAAAAAAATTGTTCAAATGATTTATTTTACACTTTCAAAAGGAAATAAATGTAATTATGTACATTATTGGAAAAAAAATTAATTTAATTTTAATCATTTCATTTGGACAAAATTTCGATATTATATGAATTTTCAAAGTTTATGTTTTTGTAATGTTTAAAATGAAATATTTGATAAACAGAATGCAATGTAACACATTATAAGAACAAGTGTGGTGGTTTGATGGTAGAAATGTTTGCCTCCATCTTAAAGGTCAAAGGATCAAAGCTCACAAATGGTGTGTTTATAATCAATAATGGTAAATTGACCAAATATTCTCCTATGTAGTTTCTTAGAATAGGAGCTTACTTAGGTTGATTACATGGCCTATGTACCGAGGCTAGGTTTTTAGCCCAACATAGGTAGTGACACGTGTCAATAATTCATAAGTTGAAACTCATGAAATTATCAATAATATTAAATATTGAATAATTTAAATTTAATTGATTTCCATGTTGCTTAATTAATTATCTAGCAAGTGAAATGGTTTGATAAATTTATATTTCACTTGAAATAACCATTTTTTAGGATGTTTCATACCATAAGGCCTATCTTTAGGGTTTTCGAAATTATTCTAGGCTATTGCTATTATTGCATGTGGCGATATCCCTAAGTTAGTGACCTTAATGCTTGGGGTTAGTAGATTATTAACAATGATGAAAAACACTAAAGGTCTTTGTCCTATTGACATAGATGAGATATTTTTTCGACTTATTAGTCGCTCCATTGTCCCACAACTTAACGGGTCATTTCAATAACACCTATCCCCTCATCAGTTCGAAGTTTCAACCTTTGGAAGTTGTGAAACTATCCCTTTTGACATCAAAACCCTCTTTGACCTACACATTGATTGGGTCGTGATGTAAGTTGATGTTGAAGATGCTTTTAATAATGTTTTTTGAACTATTATTTTTAGAAAATTACAAAATGTTAAAGGACCTTTGGTAAACATTGTCCCTTTTACTAGGTTATTTTATGGTGCTCATTCTTTTCTTTACCACCAACATGGGCAACATGAGAAGGGGGTAACCATTATCGAATCATCTTAAAGCACGAGGCAAAATGACCCCCTAGTTGGTTTTTTATTTACCCTGGCCCATTATCAAACATTCCTAAAGACCATTGCGCAAACCCCCAATTATGTCTTTCCATCCCTAGCATACAATACCCACATCGTGGGCCTTATGAATGAAATTGTTATTGCCTTTGACCACCTTTCGACCTAGTTAACCTTAATTGGGCTTAAAGGCTTAAAGTGTAAGATTTGGAGTCTAGTAGGGATCTCTTTAGGCATAGAAATTCCTTAAGGCTACATTTTGGTCGTAAATGGCTTATGCATTTTGGGTGTGCCAATGGGTCTTCAAGACTTTGTCATGCATCTTTTAGATGATGCTTTATTTTAGGAAGTGATGCATATCAATTATCTTCTTCTTTTGGAAGACGCACAAGTTACATTGAGCATTTTGTCCTCATGTGTCGTTCATTGACCTTCTTATCTCACTTAGACAATACCTTTTTTTTTTTTTTCTTTCTTGTCTTTTTTGGCTAGTTTCGATAGGAGAGTTCTACAAGTATACATGGAGACATTATGGGTCCTAGGTCATGGGAGTTTATTTAGGGCCCCTTAGCCGGGTGTTACGTCCGATTATCAATTTCTTTTGGTGATATAGGTTTTGGAGGATTAATTGTGCCCCATTTGCCTTTTTAGGGAGTTGGGCTTTGGTGGTTCAACATCTATGCTCCATTTTTCATATCTTTGATATAATTGTTTTACAAAAGTATGTTTTTTAGGTTGAAGGGGGCCCACACCTCATTTAATCATGTTTTCATGCAACTTGGGATAACCTTCCTCCTACAACTATAAAAATGCACCCTTTTTTTGAGAGTTTGGCAATTATCGATGTTTTAGGTCTATATGCATCTGTGATGGACATCCATCATGACACATCCGTTAGGTCTATTTTGGAAGATGACTCATTTTATTTTATTTTATTTTAGAACTTGCATTCGTTCTTGTTCAGGCAAAGGGGTGGGGCTATGGTTGATTATTAGGCCATCTGTATATTCATTCCACATCGCACACTCTACTTTCACCTCAACGATATGTTTTCATTTTGGTTTGATTCAACCTTCAACATCTAATCTTCACATGTGTGGGTGTGGACATGGGTTAGACATATTTGGCATGCATTTAACATGTTGTCCATTTGGAGGTCAACAAATAGCCACACATAACGCCATCAAAGATGTCATGTATGCCTTTGTTTGAGAGAGTAGGCACACTATATGGAAAAAACGGTGGTATGTCTTTATGTCAAAAATTTCATTACGAGTCGATCTTTACATGACTCATGAGGACTAGGTATGTGTTGCCAATGTATTGGTTATTGATTCAACATGGGAGACAGTGGTTACGAGTGTCATTACTTGACCAATAGGTGCAGCTACGAAATTTAGCGCCCTTACGAAGATCTGCAAATATAGAAGGCTTCATGAAAGGCACCATTTTATTCCGATGGCCATGGAGGTGCACAACACACCTGAGCGTGATATGGATCGATTCATCAAGGAGTGTGCTTGCCTTTTCCATAATAGACGATCTAGAGGTCATTTTTTTTTGTCTTTTTGCATTCAATTTTTCAGGCAATGTGTTAGTATTGATATTCAATGTGTTTTAATGTCTGCTATAAAAAAGAAGATTGCTTTGGCAAGAGATGCTTGTTCTAGACCTCCTATTACTTTTAGATCTCACAATTTGTATGCAAGTGACATTAGAAAGGTTGTGGGTCAAATAGCTTCCTACCATGAGAGGGATTAGCTCTCTCTCCCTTCTTTGGTTCCTATGGGCTACACATCCATTGGCCTTTGTTTGGCCTTCCCTTTTGTCTTCCATGTGATAGTTCTGACCATTGATTTTTTTAAAAAAAATTGTCCATTTCCTCCTAATCATCTTCTTCCTGGTCTTCTTCTTGCCTTGTTTTATTTTTCTCATTGATGTTTCAGATTTTGGAACCTAACTAGGCAGTTAGCCAGAATCTAACCTACCCTAAAACCAGGAAATTTATGAGTTTTTAGGATTTTTAAAAAAATCAGAATCAAAACCACCCATTGAATTAAAAAACTAAAACCGAGTTCCATACTTTCAAAAAAAAAAAGAAAAAAAAAGACTGAAACCTAACAGAAACCAGAATCCTTGAAAATTTGAACAACCAGAACCAGAGGTTCCTCCTAGGTTCGAGGACCAGTCAGCTACCCTAGTGCCTGAGGGTTTGGCTTCGAGGCTGGCTGTTTGGGAGTTCCAAATCCCAAGTGGACCCGCTTCTCGTCAGCAAACTGGGCAAAAAAAATGCTGGGCCAAAACCATTTTGCTGAACCAAACCGTCATGTTTTGACTTTTCGTCATCCAATTTGAATGTGCCGGGGTTACATACTGAGCACCGCTGGGGATGCTTTAAGGACAGCGAGCTACCAACCCGGTTGTTAGGGGGTTAGCTGGTCACCAGAGTTTGGAAAACAGGAAAAAAACACATAATAATAATAATAAAATATAATAAAATATTTAAATATATGAATTAAAATGCCATTATCGAATCTACCTCTATCTATTCCAACTTACACCTTCAGTTCTACCCTCCTACTCTTGGCTAACAATAATAGTTTATAAAATAATTTAATTTCTCAAAATAATTTTCTCCCTCCCTTTTCTTGTGGGTTAAATAGACTATTTCCTGAATTCAACAACAAAAGAAAAAAAAAAAAACACAAAAAAACAAACAAACAAAAAGAGAAAAAGAGAAAAAGGGAAAAATAAAACGAAATGAAATGAAATAATAATAACCCGGACTTGCAGTTTACTGTGAAAGTAAAAAGTGTAGTAAAGGAGGAAAGTTGGCCCCAACAGTAAAGTTTTTAAAAAAATTAACTACAGAAAATTTCCCATTGTAAAAGTGGCAGAAAAGTTACACTCCCATCTATGCATGTCTTTTTTACTTTCTTCATGTCTTTTTACTTCTTCATCCCTCTTCTTCTTCATCCCATTTCTTCTTCTTCTTCTCACGTCCCTCGGACGAGAGCTGGTATTTCGTCGATAGATTATTGGTTACAGTACCTATGTTCACAGATGAAGGTAGGATGGATGAAAGTTGGGCTTCTCTCCCCCCCCCCTCCCCGCCCCTCCCCTGCCTCTCTTCTCTTCCTCGTCTTCCTCTTCTCGGCCTCAGCAGCAGCCGCAGGAGAGCTCGTCTGTTGTTTCAATGTCCACGAAGGACCCTGCGAGATGAAGAAGTTGCAGTCAGCATAAATATGTTTTTGGAGGTGCCTCTTCGTTTTTCTTCTTTCGGAAAATTTCCAAGTTTTTAGCGTTGTTGTCTATTTATTTATTTTTTCTGGGTTTGTTGTTGAAGAGTTTGTTGAAAGAGACGAAGTTTTGTGTGTTTTCTCTCTCTGTCTCTGTGCTGGTTGCTTGCTGGCTGTTGTTGTTGTTTTGAGAGGAGATTTTTCCACGAGGCTGTGTCTGTCTGTCTCTTTTTTGCAGGTTTTACGAGTTTGTATGTTCCTTGAATTTGTTTGTTGTAGAGAGCAGCGTGGAGACTTGACGACTGTGGAGTTTGGAGGTCTTTTTTTTCTTTTGGGAGAAGAAGGTCCCGGTCGAGACGAAGAACTCGGAAGGCGTCGGAGAAGAATCAGAGGAGAGAAAGCTGGAGAAAACGGTATGATTTTTGTCGCTGAAGAAGAAAATCGTTGAATCTTAACTCGGAGTTCTTGCTTGAATTCTTTCTCTGTCTCTGAGGTTCCGAGGTTTTTGGTGCAATGCACAGGTGAAAAGAAATTGCGAGGGTGTTTTCTGCGAGCTTTCTGTGGTTTTTGGATCCAAGAAGAAGCGAATTCGACCTCGGAAGAAGATGAAGAAGACCCGAGATGTAGAAAATGTCGACGCCGTGACTGCGAGAAAGTCGAGAGCGAAGACGAGGACGAGGAAGAGCTGATCCACAGAAGAGTTCGTCAATGGCGCACACTCGCGATGCTGCACAAGATCTGCACGTCCTTGTAGCCGCGGTGGTCCTCCTCCACGACAGTCCCGAAGAGAGCTTGCACAACCATTGCCGAGAAGCGAGAGCGAATCAGTAGCTCGCGGTGGAATTCGCGGCGGCGGCGGCGGCGGCGGCGGCAGCTTCTGCAACAGAAGAAAGAACAGCAAGCTTATTGCACAAGAACTTAGAGGTTGCGAGAATGTCGAGTAACGGAACTTTTCTTCCGCCGCTGGCCCCGCCGAGCTCTGGCAGCAAGCTACACATAAACCCCAGCGTGCTGGTCATCGTGGTGGTGCTCAGCGTGGTACTGGTTTGCTCTGGCTTGCTACATCTTCTCGCACGCTGCCTGGGACGGCGCCGTGCGCCGCTTGCTCCTCCGCATAGAATGCAGCCCGGAGCAGCAGCGGCCGTCCCCAACTCCCTCCACGGCCAGCTACAACACCTCTTCCAACTGCATGACGCGGGCGTCGACCAAGCCTTCATCGACACGCTCCCCGTGTTCCTGTATGGCACTATCCGCGGCCTCAAAGATGGAGCAGATTGTGCGGTTTGCTTGAGCGAATTCGGCGAAGAAGATCGTCTCCGACTCCTCCCCAAATGCAAACACTGTTTTCATTTGGATTGCATAGACACATGGCTACTCTCCAACTCCACATGTCCCCTCTGCCGCCGATCCCTCCTCCCTGGAGAGAGTCTCAGGTCCACCAGCAGCAGCAGAACTCGAGCTCGAGGACCTCAATCTCAGCTAGTACACACTGACAATACCACTGCTGCTGCTGCAGGGGCTTCCTGTGCACAAGGTTTTGCTGAAGATCTCGAGAGGGCTCATCAGAGAGCTGCTTCTTCAAGGGGCTCAAGTTTCCGAACTTGTGAGGATCCAGATTCAGGTAACCAGCTCGTAGAGATTGAGATAGTTGCAGCAAATGCCCACAGCTTGGGTCAGCGAGGAGGTGGTTCTTTGGTACCAGCAGCAGCTGATGAAGAAGAGCTTGAGCTGCTTCAAGCTCTTGATGATGGTGGTGCGAGTCCTATGACAATGGCAGGGCCAACTGTTTGTGTGACTGAAGCTGATGGATCAGAGAGAGTTATGAGAGTGGTGCTTGGCAAGGTGAAGTTTGATTCAGGAGCATTGGGCAGCAGCTATCATCATGGCATGACTAGCAATGGAGGATTTGAGTCGGCAACCATGGCAACAACATCAAATGCTGCTGGATCATTGTCAAGACCAGATAGGTCTTACTCCATGGGATCATACCAGTATGTTGTGGATTCCTTGAGCTTTGAGCTAACTATTGCGCCAACTCCATATCCAGGTCGACCCCAACGTTACTGGGGAGCTGCAGCAGCAACAGCAACAGCAGCTGCTTCCAAGCCCACTCACAGGACTGTTCTCTCAGACAGTTTACCAGAGCTTGCAGGCAGCAGCTCAGCAGCAGGCAATACACCTGCAAATGAGAATCTCTTCTGGGCTTGCAGAGGACTCAACACTCCCAACAGCCTTTCACATGCCCGTGAGATGATGACCCCTAGCCCTTACAGGAAGTTCTTTCCTATCTCTCCTAGTCCTCCTCCTGCCTTTCACGAATCTCTGCACAACAGCTGCCGAGCTGCCAGAGCAGCAGCAGCAGCAGCCTTGTTGCATGGCAGCAGCAGCAGCAGCAGCAGCAGCAACTTCCAAGTTGCAGCAGCTCAGGATAAGCACCAGCAACAATGCAGCAGCATTACCAACACTACAAATCTGAAGGATCATGAGGATGATCATGAGAGCTTCTTCACTGCTGAGGGTGATGAGCTTCGCAATGAATCCGACATCACTCTGCTCCAGAGAAAGGGATCAAGACCAAGTTTTGCTCCTCTGCAACAAGGAGGCAACAACAACAGGCCAATCATCATTACTACCCACAAGAACAACAATCAACCGACAGCAACCATCTCAGCATCATCAACATTGTCAGTAATAGCCAATGATGATGAGAGCAAGGAGCTGAATGATGTGAGTGCAGCACGGCGCTCATCTTCTCTGCGACTTCTTCCAGGTCGAGATGAAATTGCTGCAGCTAGTGTGAGGTGGTTTCGAAGGTCTCTCTCTGACCAAACAACAGGATTAGGATTAGGGTTAGAGGTAGGTTTGAGGAGGGAAGATTGTCATCATGCTGCTGCTGCTGCTGATGCTGTTTTGGAAGTTGATCCATCAAGTGTGACAAGTACAGCAGTGTGTCGTCTTCCTCTGGTTTCCACAAGCTCAAGGAAATTATCAAGACTGAATTGGCTGATGGGAAGAGGTCGAAGGTTGGTTTATTCAGCGGCAACTCCATCACCAACAACAACAGGTGCAACGACAGGAGACAGCAAGCCAGTGTGTGGTGCAACAAGCTGATGGAATTCAAATTCTTTTCTCTGGTTTCTGTGGGCTCAAGGAAAAGTTTCAACACTGAACTGGCTGGGGGTTAGAAGGTTGGTTAAAGCAACAACTCCATCATGAATGACAATGGTTGCACTGACAGACAGATAGGCCAGCTGGTGGGTGCAACAAGCTGCTGGGGTTCATATTCTTTTCTCTGGTTTCCACAAGCAGAAGGAAATTTGTCAACACTGAATTGGCTGATGGGAAGGGGTTAGAAGGTTGGTCAAATATTCAGCAACAACTCCATCCATCACCAATGATGATGGTTGCACCAACAGACAGACAGCAACCCTGGTGGGTGCAACAAGCTGAGACTCAAATTCTTTTCTTATGGGTGTTTTTATACTTGGGGGGTACTAAGAGCTCTACTCCCCCCATCCCCCCCCCC
>Ga0209611_10006484_pt1 | contig 19153 bp, 18 predicted proteins | sample S1TSphgellanicum_3_FD_187693 | JGI IMG/M metagenome (GOLD analysis project Ga0209611, IMG submission 187693) | Host-associated microbial communities from peat moss isolated from Minnesota, USA - S1T2_Fc - Sphagnum magellanicum MG (SPAdes) (version 2) | ecosystem: Host-associated > Plants > Peat... | reverse complement strand
ATAAGCTATTGAATGAAAAATGCTAGACTTATGAATCATATTATGCTTGTTGCAATGGATTCAAAATACACAAAATTACCCCAACAAATTCCTTCCTATTGACAACCACCATTGGCAATATGATGTGAAATTATATGGTAAGATGCAAACACATTATTAAAATGTCTATAACTACAAGTGTAGCTATTATTTTATTCTATGTCTTTTGGGTTAAAAATTGAAATCCATATTAAAAGTCTTAGAAGTGTTCATACTACATATACCAATGATTTTAATAAATCATTAAAATATTTTAAATAATTTGAAATGAGTCCAGAAAATATAAATTACCCGAAAACACAATTATGTAGTAATTATTTTGGGTGAATTCTGTCACATTTCAACACAATTTTTGGTGTTGGGGCAGAATTTTACCAGGTTTTTACAATTTAGTCAAAAGTGTTATCAATTAATGCAAAATCTTATTGGGATGATCACAAAGGATAGTACATCAGAAAATTGAAGAAAAGGCTGAAACTAGTAAAAAGATTGCTAAAATCCAGCTGCCCATTGTACAGGTTTACTGGTTGAAACTTGAAACCAGTAGGCTGAAAGGGGCTTTGGGGTGTAGTAGATTGTAATACCCCTGACATGGGCCTTACCAGTGCAATGCAAACAACATTAAACAGCTCCCATCAATCAAACTTCAGGGGGTTGTCAGAGAGAAAGAGCCATGGCTCCCTGCTCAGTTTGGTTTTTAGGGTTTGACTAAACATTTGAAAAGTGAATTTAAAAAATTAAAAAAAAAAAATTCACATAAGAGATGAGTTTGCAGAACATATAAACATTTTCTTTTTCGCAGTGCAAAAAATTTAAAACATGTATTAAAACATTATTTAGAACATGGACTATGCAAAGCACAAAACAACAAGCTCGTGAAGCATGATTGATGGAGGTATTGTATGTTAATTTTTCTCACTACATGTGCCAAAGAGGGTTATACAATGCCTCCTGCAATGCACCCCCACATGTTGTAGAACTGGACAAAAAAATTCTGGCACCCAATTCCCTAACTAAAGAGGAAGAAAGGCAAAAAAAAACAAGAACTGGTGATTTTAAGCAAGAAAAATGAAGTGAGCAAGGGTGATGCTCAAAGTGTGGTCCCCTCATGAAAACAGAAGGGACAATAAAAGATCATATGATATGGGTCATTTTGAATTTGTGTGTACAAGTTCAAAACATTTGTCAAACTCATCATGTGAAAGGCATTAATGAAAATTGTTCCTCACCACTGCAAAAGCCAAAAAAGGAATAAATTTTACAAACCTTGTCACACAAGAAAAGTAGGCAGGTGAAGTATGTAAGTAAGTTAGGTCACACAAAAAGGAAGAACATGAGTGAGGGGACAATTGATACATAGAGATGGTAAGAGAAAGCATATCATCATTTTGATGAAGAGATGCAAACTCACTTTGATGAGGAGGAGGAGGAGGAGGAGGAGGAAGAGGAGCAGCTACAGCAATAACTACCACTGCCACTCAACTCTCAAGGCCTTTTTGGCAGATAGGCAAATCTCCAAAGGGTCTTTTCTAAAAATACATAAGCTCTTCACTTTAGTGAAACTTCTGTATTGTAATTGTGATTGCCCCCTCAAACCCTAAAAGGATCTAAAACTGGTATTGAGCAGTTCTTGATTTTAATGGTTCTAATGAATATTTCAAAATGGTTTTGATTTCCAGTTTCTCATGAAAGCAATTTTTGGTTTTGGTGTTTTGGGTTTGTTTTTTCAAAACAAGTGAATTTCAATTTTGGTTTTGGTTTCGATTTTGAAATCAGATTTTGTTTTTGGTCTGGTTTCAAGTAACCTGGATTGGTATCCGTGGTTAATTGTTGGTTAAGCTTCAGTTAGCTCCTAGTTTTAGTTTTCTTTCAATTAAAAAAAAAAAAAACTTTTATCCTGGTTCTGGTTGCAAACATAAATGGAACTCAGAATCCAGTTCTGGGTCTGATTTTTTTGAAAAAGTAAAATTTGGTTTTAATTCTAGAAATGGGTATGAAAAAACTAGCCTCTGTTTTGGTTTGGTTTGATTTTTTGTAACCAAAACTAGAACTAGCAATTATAACCCTCAGAACCACATACCCACCTAATAACTCTGGTCTAAACATAAACTCGAGTCTAATTTGAAATCCTTTCATATTTCATGTGGCACCTCAAATCTCACAAGAGTCTAAAGATGGAGACTCTTCTCTTGTCTTAAAATCGAAGCTTCATCTTTTGATGACTTCTTCAAATCATGAAAAGGGTAAACTCCTCTCGTATTGAAAAACTTTTCAGATTTCACGGAAAAAGAAAACCCTATTGGTTTTGAGACCTTACAAAACAAGCAAAGATTTGTGCCGAATTGCGCCGTGCAGGTTGATGCTCCATTACAGCTCAAAAAAATAAGTTCCTCAACAAAGGGTGGGCACTTCAAAAAACATAATATATACTCACATAAGCAAGTCTTTCATTTTGCAAAATGCTCTCATTTTGGTGCTTTTCCCATGATACCCAGCGGGTATGGACAAGGGATGCTGAGTATGATTGGGGGAAAAAAAAAAAAATGCCCACAGCCTTAGGCTTTACTTGACACATAGTCTTTACTCTTTACACTCGATAGAGAGCTCACAAGCCTTAGGCTTTACCCTACAAAATGCACATAAAGTCCACAGACTTAGGCTTTACCCTACACAAGGCACATAAAAGTCCTTGTGCAGAGAGGACATGGCCCTTATATATAAGCCGGATGGAGACGATTCGTATGCATTCATTCATTTGTTCATTCATTCATTCATTTTGTTCATTCATTCATTAAAAAGATGTAGTGGGAATAGGCTAGGCAATGAGAAATATGAGAAGGAATTGAAAGGAATGTGTGTTGAGATAATGATGAGTGGGTAATAAGGAAAGATTTAAGTGAAAAATGAAGAAGTAGTAAAAGCTAAGGAGGTGTGAATGCAAAGTAGTCACCACATTATTGTGGGTGTTGGCAAAGGAAGTAAGGTTGGTTTATTTTGACCCCTCATGGATGATGACTCCACTTTTCCGCGTCTTCTGGCATTCACTGCCCTCTGCCGCGCCGCAACTACTCACTGTCGCTTGTCAGCCATTCGCCCCCACCATCCCATTCCACTTCTCATCCCACTCTCATCCCATTCGCTCTCTTTCATCCCATCCTCCATCAGGTTCTCATCCAATCCTCCATCTGGTTCTCATCCCATCCTCCATCAGGTTCTCATCCCATCCTCCATCAGGTTCTCATCCCATCCTCCATCAGGTTCTCATCCCATCCTCCATCCGGTTCTCATCCCGTCCTCCTCCATCTGGTTCTCTCATCCCATCATCATCCCGTCGTCCTCCATCATCATCCCATCATCATCCCATCGTCCTCCATCATCATCCCATCATCATCCCATCGTCCTCCATCAGGTTCTCATCCCATCATCATCCCATCGTCCTCCATCAGGTTCTCATCCCATCGTCCTCCATCAGGTTCTCATCCCATCATCATCCCATCGTCCTCTCATCCCATTCCAGATGGCTCTCTGTCTCTGTGTCAGGCTCATCGCTCTCTCTCCCTGTCTCGTGTCTTGTCTCTCTGAGTCTCTCTCTTCTGTGTCTTTCTGTCTGTGTCTGTGTCTCTGTCCTTGGAGCTCCTTGGAGCTCCTTCCTTCTCGCGTCAGTTAGCTATGTAGGCAGTTTTCCCTTTGCTGTTGCTCCATTCGTATTCCTCTGCAACAAAAATACATGCCCTGCAATTTCTTCTTCTTCCTGCATTTATCTCCTACCTCAACAATATCAGTCTGGTAGGAGCAGCGGCAGCAGCATCATCATCACCGAGCTTGGGAAGTACATCATCAATCATCACTTAGCTGGGACTTGCACCCATTTGTCAATAGATTCTAGTTTTCTGTTTTACTTTTTTCCATGACCAGCAGTGGGTTCTGATTTTAGCTCGCTTTGTTTTTCTTGTTCTTCTTCACCAACTAACTAACGGCAGTTGCTAGCACTCGTGATCATCACCATCATCAGCTTCTTTCAATGTAGTACACTGCAAAAGTCTTCACTCCAAGCAGCAGCTTGCACCGCAGCTGTGCATTAGGTGGGTGCAGAGGGAGTGGAGTACAGGTTGAAAGCTGCTGACGCGGAGTTGCAGGGACTTCAACACCTTCATGCTCGGAATCCGTGTTCCTCATGTTTTTGGTCCGTCAGTCTGCTTTGTCTGCTTTGTCTGCAGTAGCAGCTGAGCTGCTGCTGCAATTTTCGCAGTCAGCTTCTAAGGTGTGGAGGAAGAGCGAGACTTCAGCTGCTGATCTGAAATGTTTCCATGCCAAATTCGGGATCCTCATGACTCGGAGCTTGCAGTCTGGAAATCTATCGGATGGACCCATCTTCTGCTGAAGAACTAGAGCTCAACTATTTGGGTTTGAGCTGCAGCAGGAATCATCATGGCGAGGGATGTGAAGCAGCAGCTTCAACCGCTAGTAACAGAGTTGCTGGGAGTGGTGAACAAAGTGGTACAAGATGGAAGAAAACCGATAGTGGAACAAGATGGGTTCCACCGTCTGATTTCCTACTTGGAAGAGCTGCAACCTTTGCTCACACAGCTCCAGAACATGATGATCAATGAGCTCCCTCCTGGTCTCCGAGTGGGTTTGGATGGGATCAAGACAGAGCTCCAGAAGTTCCAGCAGCAGACATTGCACATGTGCAAGAGCAGGAGCCGTCTCTACCTCCTCATCCATTGTCGCATACTGGTGGAGAACATCCAGGAAACAACTCACACCATCGCCCAGTGGCTTTCCCTAATCCCTGCTCCTGCTCGCACATTCCACAGCAAAGAGCTGAGCTCCAAGACTGAAGAACTGGCTCGCACAATGCTGCAAGCCCAGTTCCTTGTATGTCCAGTTCCTTCATCCCTTGATCACAAGTCTTTTTCTGCACTCAGAAAGTTTCTTCAGCTTCTTCTTCCTTCCATTCGGTTCTTATCAAACTCTTGTCTTTTTTCCCTTTTTTTTTTCCTGGACTTTGCAGGTTCCAGAGGATGAGGAAGCCATTTGCTCAGCTTTAGAGATGGAGTCTCGAAGTGAGAAAGCAGCTGTAGATATAACTACTTCTTCAGATAAAAACAAGGCAGTGCAGAAGGGGCTTGTAATGGACATCAGTCGTGTGCTGGGAGTGCTTGATTTTGAGAAGAACAGCAAACCTCTCTCTGAGCAGTTGCGGCTCGTGCAAAAGGAGCTTGTAGACTGCACACACCCAAGTGAGAAGGAGCTCCTGAAAACCGTTGCACGCCTCCTTGAATCGGTTGTTGCAGTTGAACCCGAATTTGTGCGCAGGTCGAGCACATCCGATGCTGGCGAGAATGAACCTTTGCCTCCGTTTGAAGCCTTCTTATGTCCCTTGACAAAACAGGTCACACTCTCTCTCTCCCTCTCTCTCTCACTTGGGATGTTGGTTCATATCTTGCTCATGTGTGTATACATCAATTGCAACATGGGTCAGTTGGGCATTTCTCAGAATGGGTGCTTGCAGTTACACATCAATTGCAACATCGGTCAGTTGGTTGGGTGTTTCCCAAGATGGGTGTTGCCATTTTATAAGAGCAAAATCTTCTTCTTCTTCTTCTTTGAGTTGTGGAAGTCCCCAGCTGGAGAGGGGAAAACAAACTAACTGACATGAGCACAAGTTTGGCAAGTTTTGCTGCTGCAGGTGATGAAAGATCCAGTAGTTGCAGAGTCAGAAATGACATACGAGCGAGAAGCGATTCAACAATGGTTTGATGCTTGCCAAGAGCAAGGGCGAGAGCCAATGTGCCCTGTGAGTGGCCAGATTGTGAAAACCACGAAACTGCGTCCCAATCTGGTACTTCAAAAGACCATTCAAGAGTGGACAAGGCGCAATGTTGTCATTCGCATGCGTGTAGCGACCACCCAGCTCAGCGCAGCTTCATCAGTAAGATTTCTTGCTCAGCTGATGGTTCTGCACAATTTTTGTACATACTGTCAGGGGAAGACTGTTGCTAATGTCAGTCCAGTTTCACAAAAGCCAAGTTTTGTCATTTGGCCATTGAAACTTTGCAAACTGCCTGCTCAGGTCTAAATTAACTTGTCCAAGTCTGGTAAAAAATGGTGATGGTGCTAGATTGAGGAGATTGAGCATGCACTGGATGATGTCACAAAATTTGCTGAGGAAGACCCTACGTATCGGCAAAAACTACGGGAAGTGGGTGTTATTCCTCTAATACTTGGGCTATGGCAAAGCCATCCCAACTCCGGCACACACATCCGACACAAGGCCCTGAAAGCCCTCCGTATGATGGCTGTAGATAACATTGAAAACAAGGTGCATTTTGGAACTGTAATTACAGTTTTTGTCTTTTATTTTGCAGCTATCTGGATTCCAGCTTGTCATCTGCATGTGTGTGCCTGCCCTTTTCGTGAACAGAAAGTTGCTGCCTAGTAGTCTCTTGATGATTTGTGAAGTTTTAACTGAACTTAGCAGCATGGGTGTTTGTTGTATATATATATGAAGGAGATGATGGTGGAGCTCGGAGTGTCGAAGCTAGCTGTGAAGAGTCTGGGCAGCAGCTTAGACAAAGAGAAAGAGACGGCTGTCACATTGCTCCATGAACTGTCGCTACATCCTCACACGTGTGCACAGATGGGGTCTGAGAAGGGTGCAATTCTCTTCTTAGTGGGTCTGACCACCAATGTCGATGAAGATCTTAAGGTTGCCAGTCTTGCAGAAAAGACACTAAAAAATTTGGAACAGATGGATGTCACAGTGTTGCAAATGGCTGAAGCCGGTCGCTTGCAGCCTCTTCTTTCTCGTCTCTGTGAAGGTACAACAAAAGGACTTTCTCTCATTCTCTCTCGTTCTCTCCTATCCTCTCCTATTCCATTGTTTTATCATCATGAACTTTGTGTCTTATTCAGTGCATGTGTGATGGACAAATGCAGGTTCAGAGGAAACCCAAGTGAAGATGGCAGAACATCTTGCACAAATGACACTCACTAACACCAGCAAGGAGATGGTGGCACGTTCTGGAACACAAGTACTGGTGAAGATGTTGCTCAGCAATGCAGAAGCTGCCAAAGAGGCGTCTTTGGGTGCGCTATTTAACCTGTCATTGCTGGAGGACACGGCCACCGTGCTGATCAAAGCTGGGGTATTGGGTCAACTTCTTGTCATCATGTTTTCAGCTGAAGATGTGGGGGTGGCATCTACCTCACGTCTCAAAGAGATGGCTGCTAACACTTTAGCCAATCTGGTTTCTATTCCCGGGAATTGGGAACGAGCTAAAGTTGATGAAGATGGCCACACACTAAAATCAGAAGAAACTCTGCACAACTTCTTGGAATTGCTTACAGATTCAAATGTCACATGGAAAGAAAAGATCATCAAAGCACTATATTATATTGCTTCATCACCGCAAGCTTCAGGTTAGTTTGTTGTTGTTACTTTCCTGCTTGCTTTCACATGTTTGAAGGGTTGAAGGTCTTGTGGTGTTTTTTTCTTCTGCTCAGAGCATGTTGCTTTGAAATGCTCAGCTGTGCCTCACTTATCCATGTTTGGACAACATGGTGCAGTGGAAGTGGCAACACACATGCGGGGGAAAGGAATTGTCACTCTAGTGACATTCTTGCAAGACCCGGAAGCAGTGAAGCGGCTACAGGTGCTGCGGTTGTTGAGTGTCCTTAGTCTGCTTGTAGGAGTGGATATTGCAACTGCGCTCCGAAGTGCACACCAGCTTGTGCGCCTGAAAGAGCTCTTACAAGCAAAGGGGAAAGTACTGCTTGAGGAGCGAGTATCTGCAGCCAATCTCTTGGCCAACATTCCTCTCACAGAATTTGAGGTTTTTTTTTTTCCCTTTTTCCCCCTTGAGCAAGTCAGTCACAAATCCTTTTGGGTCCCAAGAAAATGGGTGCAATCAGCTAATGGAGAAACAAGAAATCTTGGGAGCAACTTTCACCACCATTTTCACCTTCTTGGTTTCATATCCATGGACAGGTTCATCATAACATACAGCACAGGAGTATAGCTTACTTGTGAGAGCTTGTGCTGTGTTTGTCCACAGGTCATCTGTGTGCTTGAAATGGACCTTCTTCCGTGGACAATCACAATGCTTGATGATGTCAGGAGTGGAAAAATGGGAAAGTTGCCAGGGCGTTTGGGCCCAGCGTTTCAAGAGGGTCTAGTAGGATTGTTGCTACACTTCGCACGCAACTCAAACATGACAATTCTGAACTGTATACGGGAGCAGAGGCTTTTCACTGTGTTTCTAGAGCTACTAGTTCCTCAAAGCTCAGCTCTGGTAAAGGAACGAGCAGCCTTGGGTCTTCAGTTACTTGCAACAAAGTCGAGTTTGTTCATGTCTTCCAACAAGAAGATCCAACGACGCAAGGATTCTGGCCAAGGGCTTTGTTTCATGTCTTTGTTTCGCACAACTGTAACCGAAACTCCACACACCTGTTCAGTGCATAGGGGTGCTTGTGATGCAAACACAAATTTTTGTCTCGTTGTGGCAAATGCATTGGTACCACTTGTGGAGCATCTGGAGGAAGAGCAAGGACCAGGTGTACAGCAAGCAGTCCTTGGTGCATTGTCCACTCTCCTCCTTGATGAGGCAAACCTGGGGGCTGGTGTTACAGAAATCCTTAAGTCCGGTGGAGTTCAACCCATTTTTGAGTTATTCTATGCGGTGAGACAAGGTGAATTGCAGGAGAAAGCTGTGTGGATGATTGAGCGGATACTACGCACAGAGGAGTATGCACAGGGGCATACAATTGACCAAGCCCTTTTTCAGGCGCTCATCGAAGCATTTAAACATGGAAGCCCCACAACAAGGGCACTAGCTCAGGATTCTCTCACACATCTCAAGCAAATCTCTGTTGTCAGTTCTGGTCCCCGAGGAAAGTCTCGAGCAATACAGCGACACCAACCAGACAGACATATATGAGAGGTTAGTGTCTTTGCTGCCTTGAACATATGCGTGAATTGCTGTCTACCTCCACCCAGCCATATACCTGGTCACAAAACCCTAAAGCCTAAAGCCTAAACTCTGATTTTCCCATGCAAATTTGTCAGTGAAATGCTCAGAGTTGGGGACTTGAGCTGGTGATTGGGTCTCTCACCACCACATCAGAGATGTTCCTTTCTGCATCTTGTTTCTCAGTTTTGTTGGCACGGGTAAAGAAACTGATTGGCCATCACAACATGCCAATTCTGATCAGCTGCTCCACAACATGCAAATTCGTTGCTCAACTGTTCAAAATTGCCTGAGAGTGTGTAATTGTAAGGATGTGAAACAGAGAGTTGAGGGCAGCATGTCGGTCATAACTGTAATCTGGCATCAATGAAATGTGGTTCCTCCCTGGGGTATTCTCATGCCGACAATGTTATTCCAACAGAGTAGTAAATCATAATCAAGCATCACAAGTTGGTGCTAGTTTGGTTTGTCATGATCACTACCAAATTACTGTAAAATCTTTATTTTTGGTGATAGCAGACTTCTTGTTTGCAAAGGCTTTTAAATCCCTAGCTCTTTTGGTTGGGTGGTTTTTGTCTAAATTGATGTATTGGGTCAGATGACTGATTACCTATTTAAAAAGAGATCTTATTTCAGACTTGTACGAAGAAGAGCAGTACTATGTGTTGTTGTCATTGTATCTTATGTGCAGTTGTCTGCAATGAGGATTTCAGATTCTTTGAAATGAGTCAAACAATTGCTTACATTTGGCCGACTTGCATGGCTTCCATAATCTTATGTTCTTTGAGGAGTTGTTTATTGAGCTATAGCTTGATCTCAGATCCAAATGTGTGAAGCTCACATTGTGTAGGAACGGTACAAATGAATGTACAGGAATTTCTCATAAGCCACTACAGCAAACCACAAATGTACTTTGGAATGGGCTTGGTAGAGTTCACTCTACCCCTTACACTTCAAAAAGCCTATTATGGTGTGTTCCATTTGTCAGATGACAACAGGTCTCCCAACACTTAGAAGGCTTCATTAGAAGAGAAGAAACAGGATACCATGTATTTGGTAAAACATGGTTGGTTTCCCAAACGAGCCAAAAATCAGTCTGGTATGAAAGTTTTTAAAAGGACCCAATCATGCCTGGAGCAAGCTGGTATAAACTTCCACAACTATATAATACTTGCTCCATAAGGCTGATATGTTTAAAAGCCAATACCAGACTAACATGGTTGGGATGTTGGGAGTTGGGAGCAATCTTTGGGCTTTGTGATATGTTGTTTGTCATGTACTAAATGGAATGGGCTTGGAATTCCATCCCTTTCCACCTAGGAATTCAAGAAGCCCACTAGGGTGGGTGAGCTCCATTTGTAAGTGCTGATGCTGCTTGTTAATTGTATTGATTAGTTGTGTCGGTGTGTTCAAAGTGACAAACTTTTTCCTGGTGATGAGCCTCTTTTGCCCATCACAAAAAAACAAACCTTACATTAGAGATAGCTGGGTAAGTTGTACCCTGTTTAATTTTTGTACCCAGTCCACATACTTCTGTAAAGTTGCCCTAAAAAATAGAAAACTAGGGGTGAGAAGTAGTGTTTTAATTAAGGATTCTTGAAAGTGGCCCTAGTGGTTATTGTGTGCTTGAGCTAGTAGCTCAGGTGACTACTATCATATGCCTGGTTATCTTTTTACTGGCTGTACAGGAAAAAAATAAAATGAAGATATGCCTATTTTCCCTTTGGAGGGTGTAGGTTGCATTGTGGCTATTTCAATTTTGACAAAGTCTGAATTCAGGTTCAAGTAGAAAAACTTTTTGGAGTCATTTGGCAAGTCTTGGAGGATTGGAATGACAAAGCTTGACCAAAAAAAAGTCATCTCCAATGACTTAAGTTATTTGAATTGCGTTTACAAGTTAAGGATTAAACACAAGTGATTTTTATAAGTCCATAAAATTCAAGAAAGAAATTAAAATCACATGAACAATTTACAATGCATTAAATTTTTTTTTTGACAAATCATGTGAAGGAGTTGAAGCCTTTTCCTGGAGGACATTGCACCCAATGGAACCACATGATCTTGACCTACATTCCACAAATTAGTTTAGGGATATAGAGAAAATAAAAGGGACTGAAAAAGGAGGGAGAAAGTTATCCAAAGCTCAACCTGGTTAACATCATGGAAACTAGGGTGGTTTGTTCTAATGAGCCACTCAAACTGCATTACATCAAGCTAAAAAAACCCCCTTCTTGCTTTCTCATAATTCTAGGCTCTTATGTCATTATCATAAGGAGAAGTATCAATGGTATAAAACAATTGTGCAAACATATGCACCACCAAATCCAAATGTTCATGAAGCCAATTCTACAATTTTGTCTCATGAATGTCATGGTTTAGAAATTTTTTTCATCTTCCATGGATCCCATAATTTGAACCATAGCCAACTTTGCCACTTTCATGAATTCAAAAAGTCAAGCACATAACAATGCATTGGAAGAAATTTTCTCCCAAAGTCTAGACATTGGATTAAGATTCATGGGATAGTCCATAGCCCATTGAACATTGGACATCATTGGATCTTGGAAAAAATAAAATTGTAGGTCCAAAATATTCACATCAAGAATTATTGGGATCTAAGTTTGGGTTATCCAAGCTTTTTGGGTTGATAGTAAATGCCTTTCAAAATGGCCATATGAAAAGGAAAGGTTTGTTCACATAAAGATTTCAATTCGTATTGTCAATACACCAACCATAAAGCATCCATCACATCTTGGGTAGGAAACAATTTTTCAAGTTCATCATTGATTATAAATGTGCTTCAAAACATTGTCTTTGTACATTGTTAATTGTTTGTTCGAAAATAACATAAGCCATAAGCACATAAAGTGACATTTCAAAACAACAAAAATGTATCATGATGAAACCATTAGCAATTTCAAAACTCAAATCCTCCTAACTAGGTGAAAGCATGAAAAAAGGAGCTTGTCATGCCAAGGTTAAAGTCCTTTCCAAGGACTACATTTTCCACATGGTAGTTTTCTATTGGTTTATATTGCATTTTTCACACAATTTTTAAAACTAAATATCAAATTTAAGGCCAAATATGACATAACATGATAAAAACTCAATGTGTTTTTGCATCAAGCCTTACATTATAGTCAAATCTGTAACTTTACTTTGAACCATGATTACAAATTCAAAACCATAATAATATAAAAGGACATTTGAATATTAAAATCTAAAACGGTATATGTATTTGTATTTTTTGAATGTTTTGAACATGTGGATCCCTTCTTGTGGAATAAATTAAAGTTCACAAAAAAATTGAAATGATTTGGTGAACATTTGATAAGGGAAAATGACATTTGATACAAAAAAACCACCTATCCACATGTTTTTCTTGAATGCTTTAAACATATAAAAGGACTCTTGAAACATAATGAATTTTCATGAAAATTTTGTAGTTGTTGCAACTTGGAAAGTATAAGAACTTATTTAAAAAAATTAAAACAAATTTTTGATATGTAGTGTTCCCATGGTGATTTTTCAAATTTTCAAAAAATAATTTTAAAGGATTATCCACACATTGCTTGGTCCTTTTTTTCCTTCTTTCACCCAACCAATATTCAAATTCTAAGTGCCCATTCATGTACCATCACATTTGATGTGCCATTCAACAGGTTCCGATACCCATTGAACACATCGTTCATGTAGGCACTTCGAAGGTCATTATATTGGTGATGAAGATTTACTTGGCACAATTTTATTACAACAACAAAATCACATACAAAACATTACTAGGATTGGGAGAATATAATTAATTCATTTAATTTCTCAAGCATGAGCATGATACAAGCCCCAACATTACTTCCAAGTCACAAAACAATTCTAGATTGTCGATAATTTGGTTGATAGTGCCAACATCTTGATGCATTTTCAAAACTAAGGCATGATATTTAGATCAAAATCTCTTGGGTAGGAGCAACATTGAAATCTAGGGGTTTTTGATGTTCTTCAAAATTCATTGACCCCCATGTTTCCATGATGTCGGCCAATTCAACAAACTCTTAAATTCTCTTTGGATTATGAGAGAAATATGCACACAAGTTTTGTAGGACATCCTGAACTATTCCCATGATGCTTAATTTGGAAAAGTTTGGACTACCAATTGGTGTGGTGGCTCATAGAATGCACATTGATCAATAATGGTTTATTTAATCTTTCAATTGGATTGTCACACTTGTTCTAACACCTTGAAAAACACTCACCCCATCAAGTTTGAATGTGATTAGTTTGGATGCAATTGTATTTTGATTCAAATCACCAAAAAACACCATGGAAACCACTAGAATGTGCATCAAATTATCAAAGGTGGCCCCATTAACCACTCATTGCAAGGATAACAATAATGAAATTCATTGCCAATTTTCAACAACATAGGCATGAATGGAAACCCATGATTGTTGATCACAAGTTGTCATTTCATCATAGGAATGGGAAATGAACTTAACACCTTCAACTAGAGATTTGGTTTTGTTGACAACCAATTCATGTGTGCATGATGCCATCTCCTAACCACTTGCGTTTGACTAATGGGTTTTTGGAAAATTTTTGACATTGAAGAAATGTAGTAGCTTGCTCACGCTTTCATAATAATCATAGGTTTACATTTAGCCAACATGTGGAAACAAATAAAAAATTACATTACTTATTTCTTCCTTTTTTCCAGTAGTAACATGATAAACTTACTTGAAAATTGTATCCTTATTGGATGTTGCATACAATCTTTCATTCTTCGCATGGACAAAGTCTTTTATTCATGTAATAATCACCAACACTAAAATGTGTAGGATTACCACTAAGGCCTTCCTCCTTCCACCATGTTTCTAGAGGCTGTGCAATTTAGAGGTTAACAACTTTTCCTTGCACTTTATTTTGGTACAAACCTTGCTTGATGCACCTTCCTTTGTTCATCCACCACAAGTTCAACCCATGAAAGTTTAACATTCCAGACATCTTGAAACACCCTATTTTGTTCATAGTCCTTCCTTTTTCTTTTAATTTTTTCCATACAAATCCAAAGATTTGCATTAGAAAAAGATTCAATAAAAAAGGGGGGGGGTTGGTTATTAATAGAAGATGCAACATTGATTGATTCAATTTGAAAAAAAAACCTATGGAACTTAAGGTTATGAAGAGGTTGCAAAGGGGCCATGTTCAATGAAAAGGACTAAACAATGAAAGCAAAGGACAACAAGAGCAAACAAACATTAAACCCTAAACCTTGAATTTGAACGAACTAAATGAAAAACGTTCAATACACAGCAAGGACTTGATTTGATTAAATGTAATGCAAAAATGACAACTATATGAACTTACATTTGCATTGTGCAATTGTTGTTTTATAAGAAATTAAAGCCTTGTTCAATGCAATCTACTGAATTAATGAGTAATGAACAGTGAAAACAAGGGACAAGAAAAACAAATGACCACTAAACCTTAAGCCTTAAACTTGACATAATTAAATGAAAGACACTCAACAAAAAGCAAAGATATTTGAGTCAACTAAATGCAATGCAAAAATGACAAAGGACTATAAGAGCTTACTTATGCAATTATAAGGCTTTAAAGCCTTTTCAACATTTCACAAGTCACAAGTCATGACCTATCTTAAACTTAAACAATATTGGGCATGGAAATGTTGGTGATAGTGCGCATTCCATAGTGTACACATGAATCTAAATTTTGAATTTCGAATTCCATCCATGCCAAGTCCCAACATGGTTGAGAACTTGAAGGTGGGCATTGGGAACTTACAACTTGCTATTCATTGGTTTGATGTAATAACCAATTTGTCTTCAACAATTAGAGAAAATTGAGATTCACCTCCAACTTTTTACTTGAACATTCCTTTGCACAATGCACATTGAATGCATTTAAAGTTCTAATAGTAACACAATTTAACAATGGCAATTTCAATTGCATAATCATTGATGGCAAGAATGACCACTTTGTATGCAACGAATGGTGAGCCCTATGTAATGCTTGTCATTATGTTGGCTAAGGATGATAATAAGTAGGTATTTATTGACATTGGATGACACAATGGTACCATCCAATGGTTGGATAAGTTTCAAGCTTGTCATGTGTGGGAATAGACATTAGGGTTTAAGAGAAACCATAGGCAAAAGACATTCTTGGGTATGTAACCCTTAGGCATTTTTGCCTAAATATCACCACTAAACAAAACATTAAGAAGAAATGGCTTTACATTGCATTCACTTTAATTCATAAGGGTGGACCATGGGGGACTTTTGATTGCCTTAAAAAATGTGGATAATTTGCCTTCTCTAGATTGTCCAAATTTTCTTAGAGTGGAGAGAGTGGGGGAAAATTCTTTGTTTTCTTTTGGAGGGTGTATTATAAGAGGTTTTCTTTGGGGATTCTAGATTGATGGGTGATGGGATTTGGGTGGGTCCTTTGTTTTATTTCTTTTAAGATGGGTAGGCCGTGGGGTTGGGGTGGGGGGTTTCATGAGAATTTTCTTTTGAGGGTTATGGAACATGGGTTGACGGTTTGGATTTTTTTCCTTTTTATTGTTTGCTTTCAACATAACATAAGGTTTGAGTGTTTTTTTGGGTTTAGGGTGTGGAGGGTTGGGGGTGGTTCAAACCTTTTAGTTTTTTTTTATGGTGAGGTTATATAAGTGGGAGGCATGTCATTTATTTCCCTTTTTTCCTTGTCCCTTCTCACTTGGGAGTTTCAAGTCCATCATTTTTATTGCAAGCCCCATTTAATTTAATTTCACTTATCTTTGAGTAGGTGATTCCACTTGTTTTTTTCACTTTTGAGGGCCTATTCCAATTGCGGCCCATTGAGTTTATTATTCTAGGTTTTGATTTGAGTTCCTCTAGTGGTGATGACAATTTATTTGACAAGATTGCCATAGAGGATCATGTTGTAATGTAAACTACAGTTGCTTGTGTCAACATTTGAAATTACACACTAGTAGAGTTGGAGGAAGGAGGTGGGTAGTCAATTGACCCCAATGTAAGTGTGCAAGATGTCTTGGCAACCATGTTGGCCATGTTAGGTTTGTTTAAAACCTTAACCAATTTTACTCTAAGGGAGTTTGAAATGTAATGCAACTTATGGTACTAATAATTATTAGGCATGTTAGGTCACTAAGTGAAAAATAACAGATAATTTAGATTGTATTCAAAACAATGTTTGTTTGTTTCATTATGTACATGAAACATGATAATGTTATTAAATATGATGCTTTCATGTGGAATTGGAATAAAAGTGCAATAATTGATGATGGCATCTTTGTAGCATCTTGCATCAATTTTGCCATTGTCAATGAGATTCAATGACCCATTGGGGAGGAATGATGAGTATTGGTGATCTAACTTCCATAATTTTAGGGCTAGATTGGATTTATTGATCAAGTTTTCATCAAAATCTGCAAACCTTAGAACAATCCTACCCATTGAATTTATTTAATGGGTGGGAAAAAATGTATTTCATTAACAACATGGTGGTGATGGACCACTATGGGTTTTTCATATACTTGAACTTCAAGTACCCAAAATCTTACCATGATGATAATAATTTGCACCAATTTGACATCCACAATATTTGGTGTTAGTATTGTGTACACATTGAGGAGTATTTGTTTGACAATCTTGGTTACATGGGCAAGGATATATTCATGATGTCTTGCATTGGGAGGCATGAGTTGGTGCTTAAAGTTGATTTGGATGTAATTAGGGCATACAACAAAATGCACACATATTTTGTGAAAAGATTACCATTTCATTTCATTTGAATTTTTGAAGTTTTAGGTTTAAAGTTTAAAGGGCTAGGATTAGGTTTATGGTTTAAAATTTAAAGTTTAAGGTATTGGGTTAAAATTTTTTAAGGTTAAAAGGTTTTGATTTAGTGTTTGAATGTTTAGAGAGTAGGTTTAGGGCATTTCAAGTTAGGGTTAAAGTTTTTAGGGTTTATAGTTTGTGGATTAAGGTTTTGGGGTTTAGGCTTAAACCTTTAGAGTTTAAAATTCAAGTTTAAAGTTTTAGGACTTAGGGCCTAGATTTAAGGTTATAATTTTTAAGGTTAAAGGTTTGGGGTTTAGGTTTTAGGTTTTATGGCTTAGGGTTTAGTTTAAGGGTATAAGTTTTAAGGTTTATAAATATCACATTTTAGGTTTCAAGTTTTTTCCAAATTTGATTTGATTAAATTTATAACAAAATTCATGTAGGTTTTTAAGTTAGGTTAGAGTGGCCCATCGGCATGGAAGGATTAAAATGCAAGTAGAGAAGGTTGATGAAACATTTTGATTCCACAAAAAAGAAATACTATCATCTATTTAAGGCAATTTCATTACTAATTAACTTTTTGCTTAGGCATCACTTAAACTTCACATTTGAAGTTATTGGTGAACACTTAAATGACCTAGCAGAACATGGGTAGGATGGCAACTATTAATTACAGGTCTAACAACTTTTTAAGCTTAACCTTGAATTTTACAGTTGTAATCTAACAACTTTTTAACCCTAGCCTTGAATTTTGCATTTGTAAACATTCCACATTCTTTAGTTGCTTTCAAATTGCCTATTTTAAAGGTGTTTTTTTCTTCTATGTTAGCATCCACCTTTGCCTTTAATGGAACCTTTTGATACTCCACATTAGCTTCCAAATTGTTGGCAATAGTGGAAGGGTTTTGGATTGTGACAATAACATTTTGATCTTGATCATTGGCATGTCTAGTAATGTACCCATAGATGTAGTAGTAGGTCTTGATGATGGCTTTAATGTTTCATTAAACATAGGACTAGGGCTAGGTTTAGGAGAAGAGTGAGATGAAGGGTTAATTATTGTACTATTTATTATAGACTATTGTTTTTTTAATACATTCAGTGTTGCATGACCATCTATTGTCTTGAATTTTGTTAAAACTTGATCACTTTGCAAAGCAATTTTAGATGTACCTTTTCATTTGTTATGCATATTTTCAACTCTTTCAAAGTATCTTGTAGCCTATTCTTAAAGTCTCCTCCTAAAATGCAAAATCTAAAAATTATAGTTTGTCATTTTGATACACAACTTTTCAAACTTAGTTAGAGATAAATTGTGTATTCACATTTTGTCTACCCTAACTTAAATAATGAAGTGGTGATTATATGAATTGGCCATGCAACTCAAATGTACAAAATCCACAATGCACTTCAAGCCTTTTTATTTCCAAGGTGCCTTTGGGGGCCAATTTTTGGCCACCAATTCACATTCATTATCTTGTGTCATGAATATTGGGTCACTATCACCCTCCATATTTATGAAAGATAAATAAATCTAGTACATGTTTTTTAGACATAAATTTTTTAATAGAATACTCTTATAAATCTAGATTCCACTTGCAAATTTAAAGAAATATTGTAAAATTGAAAAAATGATTATAAATTTAGAGAGGCATTGGAAAATTTAGAGAGTAATAAAGGGGGGTTTGATTAGGACATAAATAAGAGAGAGGGAATCAAAAAAATCCTACGGGAGTCTGCAACAATATGAAGAATAGAGAAGGAACCAAGAAAACCTTAGTGGGGTTTGCAACAATAAAGAGAGGAAAAAAGGGAAAAAAACCCTAGGGTATGTAGCAATAGAGAGAATAGAGAAGGAACCAAAAACCCTTAATGGGGTTTATAACAATAAATAGAGGAGAGAAAAAACCAAAAAATCCTATGGGAGAAACATAAAGAAGAAAAAAGGAACCCAAAAAACTTTAGTAAAAACCATAATGGTGTCTACAACAACAAAGAGAAGACAGAAAGAACCAAAAAACCTTAGGTGGGTTTTGTAGTAATAGAAAAAGGGGAGAAGGAACCCAAGAAAACCCTTTTAGGTTTGCAACAATAGAAAGAAGACAAAATGAACCAAAAAACCATAAGGGGGGTCTATAGCAACACAAAAAAAAAGAAAAGGAACCAAAAAAATCCTAGGGGTTCTATAGTAACAAAAAGTGTAAATAATGAATAAAAAAAAACCTTGGGCGACTTTGTAGCAATAGAGAGAGGATAAAATTAGAAGGAACCCAAAAAAACACTTGGGGGGGGGGGGGGGGGGGGGTAAAAAAAAAAAGAATAAATAGTTAATTAGGTATT
>Ga0209611_10006482_pt1 | contig 19161 bp, 12 predicted proteins | sample S1TSphgellanicum_3_FD_187693 | JGI IMG/M metagenome (GOLD analysis project Ga0209611, IMG submission 187693) | Host-associated microbial communities from peat moss isolated from Minnesota, USA - S1T2_Fc - Sphagnum magellanicum MG (SPAdes) (version 2) | ecosystem: Host-associated > Plants > Peat... | reverse complement strand
TGAGAATTCAAGCTCAACTAGTTAGGTTTCATTAGTTACTGGAGTAGGAAAGTAACTAGGTTACTTTCACAAGGTTGAATTACTTTCGTTACTTATTTTAGTTTGGTTATTTGTGGTTTGGTCTTGCAGTTAAATACCTTGGTGTTGATGGTTTGCCTTTCTTTTCTTCATTACACAAGTTTGTGTATTTCATGTGATAAGAACCTTGGAGAGTTCTTGATGTTGTGTTTTGTGTTGTGAGCATTATGTTGTAGTTTCCTTTCAATAAAAATTTATGTTTGCACTGGAGTAGATTTCCTATTTGTTAACAGTGTTCACTCCCTCACACTCCCTCACACTTTCTTACACTCCCGGGAGTATGTGATGTGACTCCTCGGCTTCTTCTTGGCCCGGACCCTTGCAATGCCTTTGCCTTGACTCCCAGGCTTCCTTCCTCTTGGCCCACAACCTTGCAACCCCTTTGTCTTGGTCGCGAGCCCAAAGCTAGGGTTGTGACATGAATTGACCATCTTCTCTTGTAAGCATTTGTTCAATGTTCACACCATTTTTGTTGCCATTGTTTCAATTGCTAATTTGATAGTTGTGACTTCTAACATTAACATCTTGCCATCCACCAATGTGAGGTGCTTTCAACTCACAGCCCCCATGAGCAGCACTTTGTTGCTTTCTTCACTACTTGGTTTTGTTTCTGCCTTGGGAGCAGTCGTTGTCATGCACCTGGTAGCTCCTCTCTGCTATGCCAACCATCACCATTCGTTATACTTTTGGAAGTAGATGCTGGTTGGCTTGGTTTTTATACTTCATATATCCACATCGTTCTTGGCCCAATTCCCTTCACTACTTCACATCTTGAAGTCCTCATTTGATTCGCCAATTCTTTTCCACATATCTAGATAGGGGAGATATACCAATGCTAGATGTTATAATTGATTGTGGTAATAACACATATATATAGAAGCAACAACATGATGTTGAAAGGATTTCAAATGTTCACAAATTGCTTATGTCACCTTATGTTCATAAACTCCTATAAACAAAGGGTGTGTCACACTATGGCCTTGCCATTTACATTGAAAATCACTATAAGGCCAAAGAAAAAATTATGGAAACTCAAATATTTCATCATGCAAAAATATTATCTTCAAAAAATCCTCTAAAAGAAACCAAAATCCTTCAAGATATTATAACACTATAACTAATCTCAAGTTTCAACACAAGCCAAAATATCATCTTTCAAAAAATCTTCATATAATAATAGACCTATTACCTAGAGGCCAAAATTCCTTAAGCTATTATATTCTATAATGAATCTAAACACAATATCCTTGCCTTGGTAGGCAAGGCCAACAAATTATGAACAATTGAAATTTAGGTAGTTTATTAAAAATTGAAGGTTTCAAGATTGATAACTTGCCAAGATGAAAGTTCCAAACATCTTGGTAGGTTATCAAATTTAAAAATTCAAGAATCGACCCATAAGGGTCTAAGTCTAAGTTTTAAATATTTTTCCTACTAAGTAGGTGGGTTCAATTTTCAATAAAATCAGTAATTGTTTAGGTTATCAATGAATGGGTTGATAATTAGGTGTTTTCTCAATAATTGGCCAATACTAGTTCTAAAGTCCATCCTTTTTTAATTACATAACCAATGGGGTAGGGTCTTTGTGAATTTTTAAAAATCTTACACAAGTTATTAAATAATAAAAAATTGAATTAGTTTAAGACTTGCTTGTTATGAATTTATTGGTTAAACAATACCCTCAATTTATGTCCCCAATTATTCTTTGATAATAGTGACATGTTATACATAATGGTCAATTTTGAAATACCCAACTATACCATTTAGAATCATGTCAAGGTAGGTTTTCGTATGTAAAATCTATCCCCTCCCCGCCCCACCCCCCCAAATAAAAATAAAAATTGTCATGCTGGTGCACTTCTCACACTTACCAACCACACTGGTGAATTTAAGTTAAAATCAGAGTTCAAAGTGTAGCTAAGAATTGGAAAAGTGTAATCACATGAAAAGTGACATCACAAAGGTCTTAATGTTTAAGGATTCAAGAACATGTTGGACAAAACATGAAAGGGTACAAGATTGTTTTTGCTTTGTACGGAAGCAATATTTCATTCTTAAAGGTCTCATCAATATTTTGACAAAGTATACCAAATGAGTAGGGTCTCTGTCTAGTTCTTAACCAATTTCAGACCCCACAAGTGGGTAACGAATAACTTACCCTAGGACCCTTGTTGATAACTAGGCAACTTTGGTTGGGTTTAGTGTTATTATGATATATATAGGTTGAGCCCAATATGAACCATGGTATGGACTCTATAAGTCAAACCTTACCCTCTTCATGTAGAATATGGTTGTAGTTGGGGGGCTTATCATGGTTTTGCAATTTTCTATGTTCAAGGTACTTAGCAGGCTATACATATTCATACCCAATATAAGGCTAAACTTACATTAGGTCCAAGAATGGGCCCAACTTAAAATAGAACATTCCTATTGGTGAACATCTGAAAGTAGGACCCATTGGCTTTACACTTAGCCACAAGCCCAAAAAATCAATGTCTAGATGTCATTATTTTGGCACCAAATTCTTGGGCTCAACCCTAGAGTTGTATCATGGCGGGGGGAGGAGTGTGGGTGGGTGGCCTGAAGCATGCATGTAGTTGTTACTTTTGGAACATGACAAGTTTCTTAACTGAAAGGGGGGATTCTTTCAAAGTAAAAGTTGGAACCATGACCCAAGGTTCTCTTCGAACCAATGAACCAGACAACCCTAGTCAAAACCAGTGTAGTTGATATGGTATTCAATATTTCACCTTGGATGTCAACATATACATATAAAACGTATTACTATTGGTAAGGATGTCAAGAAGGACCTCTGGGGTGTCCTCGGACATCTTTTCTAACAACCATTGGTTAACTATTAAATCCATACAGAAATGTCCATGATGCTGATACAAAGCACACTAATAATGCAAACATTATAGGCCCACTGCTCATATATCAACAAGAGAAGAGCTGATCAAGGAAAAAATAATCAAAGCTTTTTTAAACAAATGATAAATGCCACATTTCAAATCACCAAATGTCTCCTCAAGGAATGTGAATGTACAATCCTGCAATAATATGAAAAGGAGCACATACCCAAGCATTTTTTCAAAAATTTGAAGGATTTCGATTCCAGCCTTCGGATATATGGTGGTGCAACTATGTGTCATGACAAGGTTTAGGGTTGATAACATACCAAGATGAAAATCTAATAATCCAAGTACAGTAAATCTGATTTATAATCACTTCTTTTTTAGTCACATTTTTTTATTGTGTCACACATTTTTTGGTAATCATCCATTTTGATAAGAAACATCAATTTTTTGAGTCATTATCATAATTGTTAGTAACACAAAACATTTGAGCTCCATGTTGTTGCACACTACTAATGACACCTTTATTCTAAGGTAAAAGAGCTATTTTATAAAATTTTCTGCATTAAGTTCCAATTTTGTAAGAGTTTGTATGAAATGTGATTATACACAATCAAATCACAATTGGTTAATGTCACAAAAAAAAGTGGTTCAGTCCATAAGAGTCTTGTCAGTTTATTGGATGTTATCTACTAGATGGGTAGGTTGTGTATATGGTAAAAAAAAATCAATCATTATTAAGTTATTAATAACCTTATTGATAATCAAATGTTTTCTCAACAACTGACCAACACTGATCTAAACATTATTAACACAAACTCACCTGGGTGGATCTGTACTCACATCCGTATTCACAGAGGGCAATCCAACAGTACCAAGAGTGAACATTATTAACAAAATCATGTCGGTGCACCCCTACTCATGGAGAGCATTCCACCAGTACCATGAGTGATATGAGAGGCAGTGTGGTTTGGGAGATCTCAATGCCAGAAAAACAAAACAAACAAATTACTTTAATAGTAGAATGTGAGGCTAAGGCCCGAGGGTCCAGGGTCCAATTTCCTAGGAACCAATTTGGACTGATTTGAAGCAAATTGAATCCTTGAGTTGGACTGTACCTTGGTCCCTAGCTTGATTCTTGGTTCTCCAAATCAGGAGCTCTCCTTTTAACACTGTTTTTTAGTCCGAACCAATTGATTTTCCCTCCAAAACAGGTGCCATGCAGGTTTAGCCTCAATTTGCCACTGTTTGATCTTGGACCCTTGTCTAAAGGCTTTGGGACCAATTTAATGCCTTTCACCAATAAGATTGCTTGAATTCATTGGTCCCTGGAACTTGGAACCTCATCTAAAGTCGCCCTAAATCAAAGTCTCTCACTCCAAATTCATAATTTCCTCTGGGAAAATACAACCAATAATATGAGGCCTCACTCAAGAAGGTGAAAGTACCAGTGAATGTGCCAGTTCACCTTGGCTGGCCACTTCATACTCAAGCTTGTCTATCATGTTACCGACTGTTAGAAAATACTGTAGATCTTATGGTTACTACACATAAAGTTTTGACATGGTGGACTTGGAACTTGTCAGATGCTCATGCAGAATAGTCTATGAGACATGAGAAACATGATAGGTATACACAAGAATTTAAAGACTCATACCTTTGTGTTCATAAAGTTGTGGAACATTAAACACCCCCTTACAAACTTTACGAGGTGATAATGGACGGTGTCCTGCATTGTCATGCAATTCATGATCTCCATTTTCACACTTGTTGTCTTGCAATTGCTTACTAGTTTGGAACCCATGATCTCCATTTTCACACTTGTTGTCTTGCAATTGCTCACTTGTTTTGAACCCATAATTGTTCAAAAGATAGACCAAGTACCTACCAATATCCTATTTCCTTCTGCTGGGATGCAGAGGTGGTCTGATTTAGTTTTAACAAATTTCAGCATCAACAATATTCAAACCTTGTGCCAGAATCAAGTGAAGCCATGGCAGGTGCTGATCTAACCACCTGCAAAGTTTGAAAGGTTGTTTAGCATCATCCTAATTAAAAGTTGGCTTGCATGATTTGATGTTGTTTGCATGGTCTTCCAATGGTGGTTTGACAAGGAAATTTTTTTATGAAATTTAAATCGCAATTTGCCCATAGGAAAAATTAGAAAAAGGGACGATCATCTCTCAGAAGATTTAGCCAAATCTGGTGGTATATTTCTGGTGCTCACTGGAAGCAAGTATAGCAGTTAGGCCATTTTCCCCCTTTTTTTCTGAGCACTGAAAACACCAAAAAACACTTCAAAGTCAATTTTTTTCTTTAAAAAATTTGGGGAAATTTGGCCAGTAAACAAAAGGCTGCTGGCACTCAGGGAAAGACTGCATGAAACAACAACTATATTCATAAACCTTTTTTCAATCTATTTTGACTTCTCAATTCATGGGTAGCTTTTGTAGCTTCCTTTGCCATCTGCATAAAGCTGCTGGGGCCAGCGGGCTTGTTGCTTTTATTGTAAAAGCTATTCAGTTTAGTGCATGAGTCAAAGAGTATAATAAGCATGAAGCTAGTAAATACATAAAGAGTAACCAAAACTACAAGAAAAACAAGAAGCAAAACATATACATAAGAAACTAACAATCAGTGTTTTTTTAAAGGAGTTTTGGGACGAAGCCAAAGTGGTGACCATCAATAAAAGGATGCAGCAAATGTGGGGATCATCCCTAGGAAAATTTAGCCATAGCTGGCTATGAACCAGTAAAAAGTACACAGATTTAATGAATCCTTTTAAATTTCTGGCTACTTATTGGAACCTTCAACAAATCCCAGGGTGAAATTTAGGTGATTTAATTTAGTTTTTGCTTACAATTTCCTTTAACAAATGAGAAGGAGCTACTATGAGTGCTTTGTGGCGAAGTTTCACCAGTATAAAAAAAAGGACTGCTAACACTATGCTGAAGATAAAGCCAGGAAGTGCACTATTCATAATGTGAAATTGAAATGTCTTTATGTCTATCTAGGAGAAGGCGTGGATTATTCATCAGTAACCCTAATCACAAGGTGCCAACGGAAGGTTGATGTAACCAATCAGTGTAATTTCCACTCAAACGCCACGCTTCAATGATGAATCTCACAATGTAGAACAACAAAATCCTGGTTGAACATTATGAAATTGATCTTAGATTACATTCAGTCATATTTTCCACATGGTAACTCTGCATTTGGGACATCTCAAGAGAATGTCACACATAGTCTGTTTTGACATTGATTTTTTCTAGGAGAAAACAACTGAGAAAAAAAGAACTCCTATGTAAATTGGTTTTCTCTTTGAAGTCTTGGAAAATCAGTGTGATGATGGTGGGCTCATGAGATGACCAATATTTCACATTTGTCATTTTAAAAACCATTGTCAAAGCAGAGAATGTTTTGCCCCATTTGTCAAAACAATCATTTTTCTTTGCAGAGGGAAAAGTCAAAGATTTTTCTGGGTACTCTCAGATGGAATCAGAAAAAAAATATGATTGTGACAGAATTGAAGAAGAATAATTCACTTGCACAAATTCAGATGCATGTACAGATCAATCCACCTGGCACTCTTCAGGGCACCATCCAGTGAAAACCTTTATGATGCAAGTGTAAACTCTGTTACTTTGCCCTTCACCTACATAGTTAACTATCAATGTAACTTCATAAGTATCCTACCAAAATAATAAGTCGGTGATGTAATTGTATGACCAGACTTGGTGTTAAGGGCTTCCAAATAACATCACCTGAAAATCAACAAAGTATCACAAATCACAATTTCTAACATTGCAAGTTATCATTAAAATTTTCAGCATTATTTCAATAGGTTCACACTTCACACATGATATTAAGTAATAACTAACATTGATATACTTTCCCCCTAAAAATTATTAGCTAAGCTCTAAAAATTTAGCTGCTAAGCACTAGAATCCAAACCATGGAAAATCTGAAGGTAAAATTTCAAACATTTCTCAAGACTTTCAAAACTCAATTATTTGATACGCTGTGTGAGACAGAACATTATTTCACAAACACACAGGATCCACTGCCAACACTGGTAGTATGTATGTAGCTAACTCCCATGGTCGTCCCAGGAATGCAATGAAAACATGTAAATTTCTTGTCCGCAAAACCATCTTTCCTGCATGCTGATGCAGTCAGTGGTGGGTGTTGCTTCACTCTGGACGCTGCTGTCAGGTCCTGCATGTTGCAAGCAAACCCATGCAGAAGAAGAGAGCCGTGAATGAAGGGCCGCGTGGTGATAGACTGAATGTATGTACTTGAATCCACTATCCAAGTCAAAAGAGAGATGCCTAGGGTTCCATGGCTGACTGAAATCTTACATTATCCAAGAAAGTTATACCTTGTTTTTCGGAGTAAAGGATGTGCTACAATATCATCATCCATGATTGTGCATTCTACCTCCTCCATTTCTTTTTTGGGATTAAGGATGTATTTTCTAGTAATTGAACTGGGAGTGTCTTTTTTAGGATTAAAAAAAAGAAAAGAAAGCCATTGAGGTGGTTCCCAATAGTGTAAGAGCAGAGAAATAATAATGACCCTTTTTTTTTGAGAAAATGAAAAAAATTACAACATGTGTCAAAAAAATTTCAAAAGTGAAATGAATTTTTAGATTAATAAATAACAGAGTAAGCATGATTGCTTTGTCGATAAATATTTCTCTAGATTGCTTATTGGATTAAGTGACCTAGAGAAATGAAAAAGGAAAGAATGAGGTGACAATGGGATAGATGCAATCACTTTTTAGTTCCTCCTTGAAATCATAAGTTAAATCAAATATTAAGATTTTCTTTAACAAAAAAGAAGTGATTAAAATAAGGCACCACAAACACATTAGACTTGTCAATAGTTAAGATGTTGTACATCTATTTATTAATTGTGTTTGTATATTACAAGCGGGTTTAAAATCAAAACTATGTATGTATATTATATAATTATGAAAATTTATATACTTTTTTGCACAAATATTTTCTCATTTTTTTTTATTGTTTATGTATAATTAGTATGTCACACCATTCTCCTATCATGGATTTCACATACACACAAATTATGTTGAAACCTTTTAAAACAAAAATATCAATGTTTTTTAAATTTTATTTCATAAAACTTTACATTTATATAACAACTTATTTACATCAAATGAAAATGTCTCCAAAAGTTACAAACACCCATTTACGTATTAATAAAAAAATTAAATAATTAAAAAAAAAGTCTACACATCACATGGCTTTTCATATGATTCCACATGCATAATAAAATAATAAAAAAATTTCACATGATTTTTTCATATGAATTATCATATGTGAATTAATGCATATAAGTGAAACTATGACTCAACCATTATGAAATTCAATTACCAAATAAATTATCAAACTTAATTGATAAATAATAATTTAATTACATCAAGTTACATGTTTGCTCTTTAAACACAAAAAAGTTCCATTCCAATCTAAACATTCTAAACATTTTCATTAAAAAAACTGGTTCACTTAATGTGAAACCAATTTTAATAAAGTACAACTTCCAAAAGTTGAATTTAATGTGATAATTCCTATGGGGGTAAAAGCCCAATAAAATTGCTTCCAAGTAATATTTTAACAATAAAAAAGAGGCTATGAATTAGATTGTAGATTATTAACATCTAATAAGATCTGGTAGCCGACAATAGCCAGTTCAATCCTTGGATCCTTGTACTGGATAATATTTCAGGAAGAATCCAGATCCTCATCACATAAAGACTTGGGTATTGTTGTTGGTGTTGTTGTTTTCTCTTCTGAACCCTTCAAAATAGAAACTACAAAAGTTGGTTGTATTCAAATCTCAACTAGTGCCCTATTAGAGTTATCTCTTTCCCAGAACCAGTCAACCTTCAATAGCTAGGGAGGGACTCTGGATAAGGCAACTGGGGTGCATGGCGACAACCCAATCTTGGGTGGACCCAAGCACCGCCCTTTTCCGTCCCAACTGGCTCGCTTCCACACACCAGCAGTCGTCCCTAATGTACCACACAATGTTTGAGGAGGCGCCCTTGGTAGGGATTGTGGACTTGGGGACCATCCTAGGGCCCTAGTCTAACCGGGCCAAGTTGTGATAGGACCCTATCTCTTTTCATCACCCCTTCTCAGCGTTTTTTTGGTCCAAATTTTTTTCGAAGATGAGGAAATAAAAATAAAAATTCCCATCAAAAAAATTGTCAAATTTCAATTTTTTGGGAATTTGTTTCCCCCACAATTGGACTCTGATTTCAGTTTGGTAGCATTTATTAGTTAACTAGTTTTTTTAGTATTTAGACAAGTTCTAAATATCTATTTCCATTTTTAATGGCAAATCCCTCTTCAGGTGCTAACCATGAAGCAACATCAGAAAATTGAAAAAAAAGATCACTGGCCTTCTCCCTCACCCAGTGTCTATTTTGTAGCAATAAAGTTTAGAGGTTTTCGAAAACAAGAAAAGAAAAAGCTTCAAGAGTTGGTTGAGAAATGTTTCAACTGCCCCTTCAAGTAGGGTTGCCATAGAAGGATTATGTGATGCAGCACCCCTTGCAATGCACCATCCATTGGAAACCTATTCTGACTTAGTTGTAGATAGACAACAATGGACTTGGTGTATCATATCCTATAGACCACTGGAGTTTGTTTTTTTGTTTTCAATTTTGTCATGTATTTGAGGTGGATGTAGTCCACAGGCCAATTTAGTCAAATTTGGCTAAATTAGCAAAAATATGAAAGGAAAAAAAAATGTAAACATCCAAAGTTCTATATTTTTGGCTACCTACTTGAACCATGCATAGAAATCAACTGATTTCGTATGATGTTTTGAAATTGTTTTTTGAATTTTGGCGGTTTTTAGACTGTTGTTGACCCTCCTTGCACTACCTAGGTATTATTGTTTGTAATTATTACTTATTACCTACTTTTAAGTATAATAGCTAAGTACATAATCTTGTTTTTAATTATTATAATCTACTTATCATAAGCAAATAGACAATGCTTATTTTTAAATATCATAAGTAAGTAGATAAATAGAGGAATATAAGTGGTCACTACGGAGGTACATAAAATAAGCAAAACAATTGGTGATCACTAGATAGGTCCAGGTGGATGCATGTATGTAGCTGCATTTCTTGGGGTGAGTTTTTTTTTTGGGGACATTTTTTTCTAAGTGCGAAATCAACTAATTTTGCTAAAACATTGGAAAATTTGCCAAATATCTGAAGCCTCAAAATTATTGAAAAGAAAAACACTGGTTATAAGAAGAGAACTAACCACCATGGATAGCTCTGTGAATTAAATACAATAAAAAAATTGTTCCACAATGGATAGATCATCCATGAAGTGATTTTCAAACTTTTCAATCACCAGAAGTGAGGGAGAAAACATTAGTAAAAATCACCAAATGTCTATGTTTAGTTTTGAGTGTGTAGCCATAGCTATTGAAGGATAATTAGGGTTTTGTACTTCATATCTGGTCCATAGCCAGGTTTGACTAAATCTTCCTGAGGATGATCGCCACTTTTTCCACATGGATAAAAAATTGCCACTTTGACCAAACAAAAATTCTTAAAAAAAACAAAAAACACTGGTTGCACTCGTAGGTGCTCCAGTTAACTCTAGTAAGTTAACGACCCTACTAGGCAAGTTCCAGACTTTGGTCCTTGCCCCTTGTTTCTTTTTGTCTCCCTTTCTTGGGTGCTTTCTTTCTTGTTACGAAGTTTGGCAGGGTTTCACACGGTTCCAGACTCAACTGCTAAAGAACTATTTTACAAGGTGAAGTGTTAAACTAATATAATATTTGAAACAATAAGGATGGTAGTAGGCATGGTTTTGTGTATAATTGAAAAACAGTAGGTTAGTAAAAACAGTAGTGACTTTTTGGCAGTCGTGTCTGCGGCTGTCTAGACGGCTGAAATTATTATTCTCTGACGTCGTCGTCGTCGTCGTTAGTTCCGTCGTCAACGACTGGTTTGCTGTAAACGTGTTGAAAAGAAAACCAAACTAGTCGTCGCCTCAGAACTGCAGCAATGATCAATCCGTCAGGAGTGTCTCTCCGCGTGTGTGTGTCTCTCTGTGTGCGTCTCTGTGTGTTTAGCAGGTGTGTGTATGTGTGTGTGTTCTAGCTCACAAGGAGCTTCTTGGATGATGCTCTTGTATGATTGCCTTGTAGGAAAATTGTCTGACTTTACCTTCAAGAATAGACTAAATACGCAAGTAGCAGCGAATTGTGCAACACCGGGAGTTTTTGCAACATTCCCAGGGAGCCTCCTTATCACAGGGAAAGTTCAATTATGCCATCTAGAAGGGTACTGTTGAACCGATAGCAAAGGGGAAGTTGGTAAATTTTCCCTGCTAGGAAAGCACCTAGCTATTGGGGGAAAGGAATTTTCCCTTTGACACATTGGTTCTAAGAGGGATAAATGAGATCCTTTCCCACATTCAAGCACACACAGGGAATTTTTGTACCAAAACTTCTTGTGTATATAGGTTCTCATCATGAGCTGCTGGTTCTTGGTGTGAAGAATCTAATAAAGAGTAGTAGCTGATGATCGATACTGGGTCAGTGGCACTACTTTCTCAATCAGTACAGCACTTAGAATGTCTACATGATCTTCGACTTTCATATTCTAGATTGATATCAGTTCACGTGTATATAAACTGCAGTAATTATATTAGAGACACCAGCTGCATGCATGCAGGTCCTCATATGGAACTGGTCTTATAGTAACTTGACCTGCAATAGACAATTAAATGAATACACACATATATATGTGTTGCAGCTAAGTTTTAATTAGTCTTTTTGAAGAGCTTAACCTGTAAGACTCCAGGATGGGTTTACAACTTCAGGAACTGGAGGAGCTGATGGAAAGAGTGATTGTTCAATTTGATATTAGTCGATAATTAGATCGGGCTTGTAAATGAATGCTATCCCTTTTGTAAATTTTGTGATTTATGTTCCCTTTTCACGAGCTCGGGCTAGTGTTTATGATTAAATCTTCTGATCCTTGTTTTGTTTGCTGCGCCCAAGTACATTAATTAACTGCAGAGGCAGTGTCTAGTAGCTGAGAATAGTCGGAGAGTATTAGCAGTTTTATCCGTGTGCTCACTAATTGCAGGCGGGAATATGTATCCATATCCATATCAAGGCAGCTCGCGGGTGTGGTACTTCACATGCGGATGGTCAAGCAGCAGTCATGAATCTGTGATAAACTAGTACAAGCAGCTGGAAGCTACCAGAGAATCGAGGTATGGAAAAGTGGTGGCGAGCTGCAGCTCCCGCAATTAGCTACACATAATTTTATAAGCAGCAGTTGCTGTAAGTCTATTTTTAATTCTTTTCCATTTCATGAATGACAGACACTAGATAAAATTCTGAGATCAGCTCAAGAATGATCAGCATGAACCGGAAACGAATATTGTATGAATTTTCATGTCGCATCTAGTGACAATGTAATTTGTTTCCAGCAGACTGCTGCAGAATGGTGGAGAAATATGTAAATCAGGAATTCTCACGCCGTTCGTGCTGCAATCTGCTTTCTTGAATACTCTCATTTGCACGCTCTCCATAGCAGCTGGAAGCTAGAATCGATATAGCATTCGTCAAGACCAGTGGTTTGAAACTGGAGCTCGATCGGTGCAGTGTACTACTATTTTGAAGCTCATGTGTCACTTCTGCAGAATACGAATTCTTCCGGCCATGGTCGAACCCATTTGCGAAATTGGAAGCGGTAACAGCATTGATCAGTGCACTGATCTAAAGAACGGTACTAAACGTTTCTTGAAGTTCCATGACATGCAGACTATAACATCACAGTTGCAGTACTGCGGCCATATGGCCATGAGTTCCACTGCACCTAGTGCAGCAGGCTTCGGGAATGCTCGCGGATGCTGCAACTTCGAGCAGCTGGACCATAGCTGGTCGCAAGTTCCGAAGAAGAGGAAGCTGAATCGCGAGAACCCGGCCTTTCTACACCAGCTTGCAAAGATTGAAATGGGTCATCCGGCTGCTGCATATCCACAACTCATGAAAAGTACTGTTGGCTACGAATGTCTTTCAGAAAGAAAAAATTGCACAGTTGCACCTGCTGGTGGTTGGATAAATGCAGCCCGCGATTTGCAGCTGCTGGAGTTCAAGCTGCAGCTGAATACGTCTACTGCAGGGGCGGGTCATCAGGAGTGGTCGACTCTCAATCCTCATGACCACAATGGTGCAGGTGCAGCGGATTCTAATAGTGCTCTGACATCAGAGCACTTCCAGTATCTGCAGGCCGTGGATCACGAGTCAAGTCTTGGCTCCAGGTACTCGAGCTGCAAGTCTGACGATGAAGTTGTTGACACCAGCAGCTTAACTCTAGACGATTCTGCAGCAGCTGCTACTCATGACCCAGCTTCAACATTGCTCTTAACTACGTCTAGTGTTCCGGTTCCTCATGCACTAGGTTCAGATCGGGATCCAGCTCGTACAGGTTCAGTACTAGGACATGATTCAGATGGAGACTGGCTGCAGCTGGGAATCAGTCGAACCTGCACATCAAAACCCTCCACATTAGCAGAGATGCATAACTTAGGCAGAATAACCCTGGAGCAGCCGCCAAAGTTGCAAGGTGTTCCAAATGCTGCAGGACCCCAAAGATCAACTGCGCTCGGATCGAAAGAACAAGCCCAATCAGTCGTGCATAGGTGGTCTCCTGAACGTTTGGAGAGCACAGCTGGACTACAAGGAGTAACTGATTTCTCTCAGACTTCGCAGCAGATCATAGGCCAAGCTCCACTGCTCGAAAGACCAGCTCCAGCAGGTGCCCAGCTACAGGCTGTGAATGATCTTTGGTTGACCATGGAAAGCAGCAGCTCTAGAGCTCGTTATTCAATGCAGCAGCTGCCAGTACATGTACATCCTGCAAGTTATAGAGAGCATGCAGCAACTCATATTGCTGATCAACAGCATCATTCTGCAGGTGGTACTGCTTCTCACGCAGCTTGTGATGAGAGAGTGTTGATCATGACTGTCCCGGCACATGTTCAACAAGAGTCATCAGCAGCAAGGCGATTGCACCCCTCTAGTCGTGAGCTAGTCCCTTGCAATATTAGAACAGTACAATCTGGGAGCTGCGCCAGGGTAAGAATGATCTTGAGTGCTCAAACCTCAAAACTCCAAAGTTTCCTTAGCAAACTTAGTAAATTGTCAATTTAGTCTGTCGCTGCTGATGATCATAGTGAACGAATCTCATCTGTTCTAACACTATTGCACATGTGATCAACCATAAAGCATGCAATGTATATATATATATATATATATATATGCAGATCTATGGCTTCCGATTTGGACGTCTGACAGTGATGACACTCGTGATGAGCACAGGAGCTGCAGCTGCTGGGAGGCAATGCGCAGGGGAGTCTCGCGGCTTCATGTGTGTTGCAGCTGCAGACTAATACTGGTCGAGCACCAGTTTCATCAGGGCCTGTTGCGTCCAAAGGGATTATGAATACTTTCGATCATGAAGCTGGTAACTACAGAAGAGACTTCTTCATCGACTGTCAGCTTCCGCCTGGAAGCAGTTCTACGCGGACTAGTGCAGAAGCTCCTGGGCTTGTAACTTCTAGCGGCCCTCGCATGATGCAGAGTGAACAAGCTGCAGATCATCAGAGATGTCATGATATTGATCATCATGTGCAGTCACAGGGGGTTGTTCTTCCCATCATCAGGAGAAACCGAGCTCTATATTCTTCAGCAAGTGAAGGAGGAGAAATTATTAGCTCACGTGATCCTGGAATATGGTTCAAGCTTCAAGCAGAAGAGTCTAACCAGTAATAATCTTCTTCTTCTTCTTCTTCATTTCGGTAACCAAGTTGATTCATTTGTGACAAAATTAGAGTTCGCCAGCAGCTATTTCTATAACTAGATTATATTAAGACTGATCATCACCTGTAGCCTGTAGCTGGCAGCTTGAGGCGCATGAAGAAGTCTGAAGATTAATAGACTTTTTAAAACCATGAAAAGAAGAAACAGTAAAATTATTTGTCGCATATAATATGTGAATCAGGTATCACAGATAATGATTCTTGAACAACAATCTTAGGACATTTTTCCATTAGGCTGCTGTGATCTCAGATTCTGTGATCACAGCAGCTTTCAGTTGTGTCTTTTTCAGCTACCTCTCTTGACTCTTCAAAATCATCTCACAGCTCTACTGGTCAAGCAGTGATCAATTGCAGGAGCTATGAGACCTCTGAATCAAACTGTGACTCACCTTAAAATGACATCTGTTTTTAAATTTTTTTTTAATGAGAACATGTGTTCCCAGATTTTCTAACATGATTTATTATATATTCTCAAACGCACTCGCAACTCTCTCCAATGGAAAGCGACTGACCTGACAACTAAGAAACACGACCCTATGTCAGTGGCTTTCCATTAGGATGTTGTGATCACAGCACTCTGTGTAATAGTAATCACAGAGCCTAATGAAAAGAGACCCTTAGTTGATCAAAGTATCTTCTAGATCAGGCAGCTAACTACTAAGATGCAGCTAGAATTGGTTGTTGAAGTCAATTATTATTCTGATCACACTAGCTGATCTACATGATAACATCAATTGTCATGGTTTTCAAATGCAGATCGACCTCGACTCTCACCAGGCCGCCATTGCAGCAGATCACGAGATACTATCTAAGAGTGAAGTAAGTCCCACCTACCTCTGATCAATCACCTAAAGTTGCATTGGTATGCAAATGGTTGCCGTTACAAGTACACGTACAACTTCTAGTGATCAATCCGGTTGGAGTAAATTGATCTAGCTTGACTTTTGTGTCAATTTTGCAGGGATGAGAATATGCCTGTGTCAATGGTGAAGAAGTACCTCGTCCAAAAGCTGGGGCTTGTGGAGGAGTCTGAGGTACAAATATAAACAAAGCTATATGTGCAGCTTCCATATGTACCTAGCTAGTTACAGTCCTTAGTGAATTGCATAGTGTACCGGCCATGTCTTAGATACCTTATATAATCAGCTTCAGGCCACTGCCTACTGGATATATAGTCTCAGCGCTCATGCACCTCTTGCCAGTTACCCAGTCCATATACTGTAAGGAAAAAAAATTCGGCTCTTCTTGGGCTTGAATACCCAGCTGATGCATTTTTCGAGGCCCTTCTGGGGTTTGAAGGCCCAGCTGAGGGCAATAAACTCCAGGCTGGGAGCTAAAACCAACGAAGAGCCAAAAATGTGAACACTTTGGAGTGAAAACCGAGGACAAGGTGAAAAAATGTTCCTTACCTTTAATGAAAGAACTTACAAAAGTGGAAGGTCATGTCCTAATCAAATTAACATCTTCCATGACTGAATGGAAGGTTCACTTCTGCAAGGGAGCTGACTGCAAATTCAAGGAGAAAATTTGAAAAGTTCTTCCACATTGCAGAGGGATTCACACTCAAACATTTGTACACTGGTTAATACTGGTCAACTGCATTAGATTAGTACAATGCAATCATGTAGCCACAATCTCTATATTACTCTGTATAACCTTAATTCTTGGTTTGTGAACATAATGTTTCCATTTCCACCTGCATATGCACTATTTATTTATAAGTCTCTGAATCAGTAAAATGAGCACAACAATATCTATGTTGCTGTGACACATTGACATGCTAGAAATTCCGTGAGTTTTTCTCATTTGGCTGATGCCTGCAGGTGGACATATCATGCAACAGGCAACTTCTAGACCCATGTCTGCAACTACACTATGTGCGGGACGTGATGTGGCTGCAAGCTGGAGCTAGGAATCATAACACAGCTCCAGCAGCAGCAGCAGCACCTGCAATCATCACTCAAGGGGCTGCAGATTCTGATTCTGCATCAGTAGTCCAGTTCCAACAAAGCATTCAAGATCACAATCAACGATACTCACATGAGCCAACTGAATCAACCCAGTTTGTAAAATCTCCAGAGGATGTGATAATGGTTCTTGATTATAGTCGAGCTGCAGCTCCTCAATCCAGGCCCTGTTAGATCCTTGGGCTGATCACTTCCACAGAACAATCTATTTATCTAATTGTCACAAACATCACATAAATAGGGTTTAGGGTGTAAGATTTTTAATTTAGGGTTCAGAGTTATGTGCTGATCCTCACAGGACATTTTCAAACCACATGTACATTGAATTATGCAACTTAAGACCAGAATTTGGCGTTTGTCAGCATGAATTGTCAGAGCTAGTCTGCACAAACAGAAAAGAACAAAGCAAAAAATTTCACTTGCATCCAAAAAGCACAAACCCTACACTGGGGTCACAGATTATACTAATGTCAAACTGTGGTATATATAATCACAGATACCATAGTATATGTCACATTGAACTGGATGCAACCCGCAAACGTTTACCTCCTGTGTCATGAGCCAAGACCTTACTGCTGTAGAAAAACCCCATATTCTGTTGTACTCCTAGAGTGAAGGTGGAGGCTGGGGACTTTCAGAGAATGTAGCTAATTTTAACATGCCCTATGGGCTGCATTCTGCACCTCCTAGTGAGTCACTAGTCTAAGGCATACCCTAGTAACTTCAATAGTACTAAGGCAGACTGTGCCCTCTAAGGCACTTTGACTCACTAGCCTAAAACCCAGACTGTGCCCCCTAGGTGCACACAAACCTTTCCATATTATCTAGAAGGGGCAATGTACTGCCTATTCCCATGTGTGGTGAGTTCTTTGGTTTTGTACTTCTGCAAACCCTGGGAATGCACCCATGCCAAAATAGGCATCATCAGGGGGAGCCTTTGAAACATGCACATCCTAGAATAGACATTAGGGCACCTGTTGTAGCTCAAGAAATGTGCCCAAACCAGTTAAGGCACTAGGACATGCATTCCCTCACCACCCATCAGTGGTCTAAACCAGTCAAACATTCTTTTGCAGACTTCAACATTGCTCGTTGATCTTAGCAGAGACAACATCCTGGTGCTCAGAGGAGAGTTTTTTACTGTACATGGCTAAAAACAGTGGAAATTTGGGCTTTCTTACAAGGTAATTCTGGCACTGAAAAATGATGCAAACACCACGCATGCTCCTAATTACTGACACTCCTTGTCGAAATAATGTTCAGACTAGTTTGCTAAAACATGATGAAACTGGCCTCACAACCACTGATGCACTAGACTTTTTAAACAGCACCTGTTCGGAGGTTCCAACTCAAGTAATGCTTTCTGCTGAGCAATCTCAGATTTCAAGTAATATCACTGTACCTGTCGAAGTGTGTAGAAATTGAATTCTGATGATGCAAATACGGTGAAGTGAGCACTTTTGCACTCCATTTGTGTTTGGTGGGCTTTGCAAGTAGAAACCATTTAAACCTTCATGTGATAGCTACCATGACCAAGAGCCTTCCACCAGCAGCTGCCCATGAAAGTCTTTCAGTTCACATCCTTCAGGACCTCCCAGGGGAAAATCATATTGATAACAACCTCCCGTCTCAGTGTCAGCTTCTAAGCTTGAGCAAGACAGCTTTTGAATCAAATTCACAAACCAAGAATGTAATAGATTGCAATGCCTGCTGCAACACTAATGATTAATACCAATTTCAGTAAGGGTGTCTGTGTTTGCACATTGTGCTTGCTGTCAGATCTTTTGCCCAAATACTTTGAGATTAATGTCATAAGCTTCCCTGCATGTTGAGATCCTGCACAGCCAGACATGGTCAATGGAGGTCAATACTGCTTCAGAAGTTTATAACTAGACCTCAAATGATCCACAAAAAGAGTGTCTGTCAAGGGGTTTGTACATGAAATGCAATATGCAATAGTTAGACCTAGATGGAAACTATGCAGGAATCTTGCCTGTGGTTTTTGCCTGGAGCCTTTCCTCTTCTCCTAATCGTCGTCGCAACACATTTAACAGGGAGCCAAAGTAAAGAGCTAATACAGTCATTGTGAAGGTGATAACATTGTAGGGCATACTGAAATCTGGAGTTGCCAAATGCACCAGCAAATTCTCGCTGTAGATCTGCACTACTTGTTCCTCCTGTCAAGAAACTCATTCCAGTTAACCAAACTCTTGAAACTTTGGTGGGAGAAGGCGATTTCAAACTGAGTAAACTAGTGATTTTTCTTGTGAATGAATATTGTAACCTGTTGTGAACAAGTTTTCACTCCATCATAAAGCATGACTCTTAAAGCACTTGATAAAGCAAGCAGGCGAATTCCAGTTTATTTGG
>Ga0209611_10006480_pt1 | contig 19165 bp, 15 predicted proteins | sample S1TSphgellanicum_3_FD_187693 | JGI IMG/M metagenome (GOLD analysis project Ga0209611, IMG submission 187693) | Host-associated microbial communities from peat moss isolated from Minnesota, USA - S1T2_Fc - Sphagnum magellanicum MG (SPAdes) (version 2) | ecosystem: Host-associated > Plants > Peat... | reverse complement strand
GGGGGGGGCAAGGAAGAAAATTATTCCAAAAAAAAAGGACCATGTCATGTTCATGCACACATAAAAAAGGCAAATTCACAATTTGTTCAACTGTTGGAACAAACTAAAAACTGCTTATTATGTAATTGGAGATTTTTTCTTAAATGGAGTGAAAAGAAATTCACCTAGAGTACCACAAGCATAAAAAGGGCTATAATGTTACATCCAAATTTACATAAGCTTTCAATTCACTCGCTTCATCTCTATCTTTAAAATAGAAACCTTTGAATAATGCATGGTTGCATCATGACATTTTGATGTACCTTTAGGCTTTCCAAATGGTATCAACAGTAAATTCAAGTCTTGCAAAAATATTTTTTTGAGAAACTTGGGTGCGCTTTTAATTTTTTGTGATTGGACAAGGGGCAAAAGGTTTGAGATGATTTGTTCTTTATGGATAGCTTTCACTTGTGCCTCAATTGCACAAAATTGACAAAAAGGATGTTAATGTGTAATTAGAGCCAAAATTGGGTCACTAACTCACACAAAACCTCACCAAAACTTGGACAATTACAAAAACATTATTTTCTTTATAGTCCATTTTACACGTCCTAATGGGGATTACAGTGAAATGCCAAATGTTTTGGGATTCCCAAGTTTTTTCAAAGTCAAAGAGCTTGCATACCCCATGATTTTGGGGTTTCATAACTCCTAAGCAACATGGCCATTATGACATATTAAACCATTTTCATATAATCTTCATTAATAGTGTTTTGATGTTATGTCAACTTTTTCAATTAAACATGATTGTTTTTCCAAATTGTGTTATGAAAAAACAAAACATTTTTTGGGTAATCCATGTTCAAATAACATTGTCTAGTTTTTTTGTTTTTTTAAGAACCCTTGGTCCCAATTTTGGCATTTACATTTTATTTTTGTAGGTTGTCCAAATTCAAGTTTAAGCCCAATTACTCTTCAAGTATCTAAACTCAAAATTTTAACATTTTTTTCAAATTCAAATACTTTAAGGCCCAATGCAAAAACATGTTCCAATTTCCATGTGCACACTAACACTCCCCAAGGCTAGAAGTTTTATAGGAATGAAGTTTTACAAGTAATTAAAATTAAAAACTATGAAGGTATGAAGTTCTCCAAGAAATTAAAACCAAGAATCATATATTGTAAAGGATGTCAGGATGAGAAATGAAGCTTCCCCTGAATCCATCCGGTCGTCCATCCCGTCATCCCTTTGTCCATCCGTCCGGTCGTCCATGCGATGGAAGCTTCGAGGTTGCCAGTTGCACACCATCCCTCTACTAAGTCTGACACTACAACTTTCTACCCACCAAGAATGGGAAGGAAATAAACCAAGAATGGCCGTCCATCCATGTCCCTATTTAGATACATCATCATCCTCCATGTGCTGCTTGCTTGCTTGCTGGACGGTGCATAAATAATCATCATGTATGATGAATAATATTTACACATGACCACATGTAATGCGTTTTTTTGTTTTTTTTCGGTCAATTTTGTAATGCACAGATCCTGCTTTCCGGAAAGTTTGGATGAGTTCAAAGTTTGCCAATTCTGATGGTGAGCAAGTCCAATTTGCAGAAGACTTTGAAGAGTTTGCTGATCTTGAAGAGTTTCTGGAGTATCAGGATCAATTGCGGCTAGAGGAAGCTGCTCGAGAGTTATTAGATGTGGATATTGAGGACGGTAGGACTCTTGGACTTTCCTGAGCTCTTTCTTTTTTTTGTTCTTTTCTCTATCCAGTCGGAGTTAAGCCGCACTTTTTACGAAGCTTTGTTTTGGCCTCCTCCAGTGGCTCTGGAGATGCTCTGTAGTGCCCGCCGATAACATATTATGGCAAGCTCCTGTCTGTCATGTCGTTCGTTTGTCTACTTCGCTTGACATACATTTTTGCAGATTTTGATTCCGATTACTTGATTTTTTTTGGTTTGTGACGAAGAAATAGACTTAGTAAATGTGAACACATGCAAAGAGTTGACGATGGTGCAGAAGCCACAGACATATTGGAATAAGCCATCGAAGAATCATGATAAGATTCCAAACAACTATGTGAACCTCCCGAGGAAAAGCCACACATACCGGATTCAACAGCTGCATACCATGATATAAAGATGGTGGGTGCCATTTTGGCAATTAAACACACACTTGAGCATTAGGCATGGGGTTCAGACTAGTCTATCTATAAAGTTCAACCTTCTTGTCAACTTTTTTAAAAACTTCATTACACCTACCTTAAAAACTTGATCTTGATTTTAAATTTTTATATGTTCATGGTTTCAATTCTAGTTTTAGCAGAATGCTCACTCTATATGGTTTGTTCCTTGTGTTGATTCCACCAAAAGGGTGTTGGATGGGGTCTATATCATAAGAATTTAAACCTAAACCCCCAAGTTTAACATTTCAAATTGGAGATTCTACAACATTGGTCTCGACTTTTCAACCTTGATAACATTCTACCAAATATGTTGTGAGAATGTGAATTCACACTAGTTTGCCAAGAAAAAAACCATATGTATAACTCTCATGCCAAGATCTTCCCAATCATCTCGAAATCATTCAACTTAAACATTGTTTGATCCAATAGACCTTACTTTGAACATTTGGGACTTTAAAAGTTTTCCTATTCCCAAAATGGAATTCATGTTGCGATTCCACTTGGAATGTTTCCTTCATGTTACAATTTTGTTCTCTCTTCATTTTGGTTTAAGTCTACTATCTTCACTTTTCCTTTGGCTTCACTTTATTTCAAACATCTATTTGGTTTGATTATTTGTCAAGCTTTCAATTTGTTGTCAACCCAAGGAAAAAAGCCCTTGTCATTCCCATGAATTGGTCACAAGCTCAAGTTGGGGTCACAACCAATGATGGGTGGTTACTAAAAATAAGAACAAACTTGGTGATTATTAGGGTGGTTCTTAGAATTCATAACTTTATTTTTCAAAAAAATCAATGATGTAACATATTTCTAATTTTATTTAATTGAAATAATCAACCATAAACCCACCAATTCATTTTTAAATCTTTCACAAACACCGTTGGTTCTTGAAATGATTGTGACCATTGGATTTTTTTTTGAAAATAAAAAAATTGATATTTTATAAACTCAAATAACCACCTAACATTGGTCACAACAATGTCAAGTTCATTTAACTCTTCACTACCTTTTCTATTTAATCACAAGGCTTTCTACACATTGTTGTTTGGGACTATTACAATATTACCATACAATCACAGCCCTAAGTTGAATAAAATGAAATGAACAGGGGTACATTCCAAGGAATGGCATGAATGAAAATAAATGAAACACTTTCAAACCAAATGGGAATTGGGTCAAAATGAATTGGAAGACTTTTAGCTTTCAAATTGCATTGCCATTTAAGGAGTTGGGACTCCATAATTTTTAAAATAAAGCATGAGGGGTTAAAAACATGTCCAAATTGATTGATCATGACAAATTGATTGAAAAGTAGGTTTCATGAAAGCTGCAAAATATTGAACTTCCATTGCTAAAAATAAATAATTAATTGATAGTTATGAAAGTTTGAAAGGTTTTGAAAGTTATGGAACTTGACATGACAGTGGAAACATAATCAAAGGAATCACATAAGGGGGTGGAGATACTATACTTAGAACTATATTTTTGTATTTTTGAAAAATCACAAGGGGCAATAATTTGGATTGTCAATATGTTTTTGGAATAGGCTCCATTATTGTAGAGTTCCAATATTTAACATTTGATGCAATCAAAAGTCCTTTTTCATGTTTAAAACACTCAAACCTCTAAAGTGATTTTTTTTCCAAATGTTTTTTTATTTTATCAAATGTGCACCATTCATTTTCAAAATTGGAAAGGATATTACCTTTGATGATTGAAAGAACAAAAGGAATGGAAATTGGTGATTTTTTTAACAACACATTTGAACACATTTGGACCCCAAAATTATGAATTTTGAAGATGTGGCTTCAAAAAAAGTTAATCATTTTATGTGGTAAAGATCATGAATGCATAACGTACATGATATAAGATCAAGATGAAAATTTCAAAAATCTATATCTAACACACAATGGTAAACTAAGTATGAAAACTAAATGTTTTAGGATTACAAGACAATTTGTGAATGCCACATGTGACATGCAATCCTTGAAAAATGATTTTTACCTTGGCACCCACGGAATCTTATTTAATTTTTACACCCATGAGGTTGGAAAGGTTACACCAAAAATTACAAGATAATGGTGTTGCATTTTGTGTCTTACAAGTTATGAAGCCCCAAAGTACAATACATATAAATGTTTCAATTTTGGGAAAGGAAATTTGAAATGTTGGGAGAAGGCCATTAAGATTTAACTCCCATTGGGTCCTCCAAGGAATATGTTGTTGATTATACCTTACTTAAGATATTATTTAAATGTAAAAGATAAGAAAGTAATTTGTTTTAATTCATGTGTGATTTCCATGGGAATCTCCAAAGCATATTACATGGAAAAATATAGTATCTCCCATAAAAATTTAGACCATCCTTTAGTTCATGTGAGTGATGATGAATTTGTAGGTCATTGGTTCAAATTTTGCATTAACCACCTTTTCTTTTTGTAGTTGAAGTCACCCTAAAGTGCATACATTGAAATGTGTTATTTTGCAATGTAGTTACCACATGAACTATGAGCATGTGAGCTTGATTACTATGAACATGAAAAAATCTTTGTGGAATTTTTTCCAGGTAGACATAATATTCTTGCCACATATACAAAAATATTTTTTTAACATAGCAAATTTTTTCCATTTACATCGATGGAACATTCCAATTGCAAAAATAATATTATTTTACATTTTTTAAAAGGTGAAAATAAAAGGACGTAACTAGACCACCCAATACAATGTTGTGCATTAATATTCGTAAATATTTTACTCACACATTCAATTTGATGTGTGATTTCTCACTTGTAATGAAACATCATTCATATCTTCTAAATTTATGAATCAACATTAATCCAATCCTTTAACAAATCAAAACATTATAAATCAAAACAATAACAACTAGCATAATTTTTGGCCTTGGCACACAACACATAACATCATCTTGACAATGAAAATTATTCATACCTACCAAATTTATGAATCAAGATTAATCCAATCCTTTAGCAAATCAAAACATACTAAATCAAATGGTAACAACTAACATATTTTTTGGTCTTGACACAAGACACATAACATCGTATTGAGTGTTACAATGGACACTATTCTTTTTTAAAAATTTGGTGTCAACTTTGATATTACTTCTATCTACATAAAAACTACAAAATGACCCAATAAGCCACAAACTTCATCACAACTCCAAGTCAGGAAATGGATGAAATTTTCAAACTACTTGCAAAACATAACATGTTGCAGTACATAATACATGTGTTAAAATGGCACCCATTTCCCTTGTTTCCCTAATGAACTTGAAATCATAATCACAAAATCTATGCAAGAGCAAGTTGGGAAGTTCCCAATTATAATTTCATATTGCCTCTTGTTTGAAGTATTATCACATAATATATTGTTGATTCATCCATATCCAAAATCAAAAACCTCCAATGGTGGCTTGAAAGTCGCTACAAGAAGCTAACCAACTTCCCACCAATTATAATGTTGTTTTGACATTGTAAATGGCAAGTTGTGTCGAATATACTTCCTATTTTGTGTTGTTGGCCATGAATTACATATGCCAGTCGATTTATTGGAATGGAGTTTTCCCCACCAAAAAAACTTTGAAGATGGATAGGTTATTGTTTATTGAAAACAAAGTTCATGCTTCTTTAAAAGACTTCACCTCATCTTGTGAGAGATTAACCCCTTTTTACACATGCCAAATAGACGGAACTATTGGTCTATCAACTACATATTTACATTTTGTACCCCTCACACAATGATTCATGTCATTTGCACAAAACTAAAACTTGTGAAGTTTGACGGGTGCACCTATGAACTAACACTATGAAAAAAAGAGGTGTTTTGCAACTGGCCTTGCAACTCACCATATTTATATTTTACAAGTGCTATCGGACAAGTTGTAAGAGTTGCAAGAATTGCAACTCACAATATATATGGTGCAACTCATTACAATTCAATTACAACTTTGTTGCAACTTGTGATCATGATCACTATAGTTGACTATCACCATATATACTTTGTGTACATACGCTCATATAGAGTCCAAGTTACAATTAATGTGTAACTAAATTACAACTATGAAATATTTCTAGGTGGCATTTTAATTATTAATTCATCATATTTCCATACTATAGTTGTACCCTAATTGCACAATAGTTTCCATGATGATTTAGTTGCATGCCAATCTAGTATCTGTGGACACTATCTCTCATAAGTGTGAGGTGACAAACTTTAATAAGGGCACAAAACCAATGGCAATGGACTTGGTAATTATACTTGTGATATAATAATATTTAATGGTTTTTTGATATGTTGAACATTTGATGGGTGAGGTAGGGGGACATCATTTTATATGCATGTAAAATTGCGGGATCTAACAACCTAATTACTAACATGGAAAAGGTTGTCAAATTTTTTTTAAACAATAAAATAGAAAAACTTGAGGGTAGGGATTGTCTTTTGTTTACCTACCATCATGCTACAACTATCGTCCTACATCAACTATCATCCTTTATAGACCTAGAAAACCCACATCAACTTTTAGAACTTTTGCAGCTACTGCTTACTATTTGTATTGCTTATAAACCCTTTGTGGTTGTTACCTATTGTCTACAACATATGTAGACCCTTTGTGGCTACTACCTACCGTCTATAATGCCTATAGACCCTTTGTGGTTACTATTTACCATCTACAACACTTATAAAACCTATGTCACTATTACTTATCGTTGACAACAACTTTCCACTCTTTTTAAACTTCAAATATTAAGTCTACCTATTTGTTGTTGTCTTCCAACAGTAATTATTATCTTTTGGTAGAATGCATTTCCTATTCCAAAAACTACCATAAAAAGTAGATAACATTTTGAATTTTATAAAAAAAATGCAAAACTAATATATGAACACAACAAAACTTTATATAGTCCTAATATGATCTATTTTCCCAATAGTCCTCTTATATTTTAGATAAAACAAAAAAATCAACAAAGAGCCGTGAAAATCCATCAACCATTTTCCATTGCAATGATAGGAGTATGTTCTACTTCCATATTTTCCTCCTCTCACTCCAATGTCACATACACATTCTTACCCAAAAAAAATATCCTAACTACATTCGTTCTCAAATCATAAATCTCAAATCTTCCAAGGGAGTGATCCACAATCCCTTTTTATCTTCATCTTAATCCCCTTTCTCCCATACCATAGAAGGTCTACATGCCTTTTATGAAATAAACCCTTATTTTTATCATAATTATTCCACACATCCCATTAGTTGGTTAGATAACCAATCCTTATCCTTTTTAGAAATCCCACATGATTGATGGATTATTGCCAGCCATTCATCTAACTAATTCCATTAGCTTCATCCTTTGGTAATGATGGTAAATTACTACCACTAGTAACCCTTTAGTTATTAGGATGCCCATGGCACAAATTAGCCTAAAAATTTCTACCTTTAACAATGCCACACTCCATTTTCACATAGAGTTTTCAAGACCTCAATGCCTCCATTAATGATATCCACAACCTCATAATGATGAATGTTACAAGAAGGCCACTCAATTTGCACATGCAATTTTCCAATTTGGGTGTTGACACATGGGTGAGAAAAATTGTCACAATCGTGCCTATGTGAATCCCCTTCTAATCCTTGAAGCAAGTATGGCTTCCATTTCCAAGAGCCAAATATCTCCTCCACTTCCATATGTGCGATTCTAGTTGTGAAATATGAGTCCAGTGCATATTTCAAAATTATGTTTACAATTTGTTTCAAGTCAGCAAATTGGATTGGGTTACACAAGAAAAGTTCATTCCTATTAAGCCCTTGATTTGATGGACCATCCTTTTTGAAATGGTATTACAATGTTGTTTGCTTGAAAGCTCAAACATAATCATCAAAAGTTGCAACGTACAAGCAAGATGTAAAATTACGGATTCAACAATCTTGAAACTATCAAAGAAAAGGTTATTAGGTAAAGAAAAGAATAAGAAAGAACATGAAAACATATGAGGGTAAAGCATGTTTTTTGTTTGCCTATCGTCTTATAGATCCTATAGTCCTATAACAACTAATGTCATGTTATAGTTATTATCTTTTGCAGACTTGAAAGAAGAACCAGAATGTCTCCTATAGCTATTGCCTACCATCTAACAAACCCTCTACAAATGTTGCCTATTCTTTACAGCACCTTTAGACCTTTTGTAATTGCTACATACACTACTACCAAAGTGGGGTTTAATTTACTAACTTAAATCACCATGGGACCTTAAAAGTGAAATAACTTCATTGCATTTTACTGATTTCACTTGGTGAAAGTTATTTCACTATAATATCACTATGTAGACATCATGTTTCATTACTAGTTAATATAATTCTCTATTATAATTTACTATAGCAAATATGTTTATTTCTATGTTTTTAAAAATATTCTATCTATGCTAGTTTATGATATACCCTATATTATTTTAAGTTACTTTAATTATTCTAACCTATATTTTATGTTACCATAGGTTATTATAAATTATTGTACCCTAAATTATTATATGTTACTTTACCTTAAAGTATCTTAATTAGTTTATTATAAGCTTTTAAATTATTCAACTAACTTTAGGCTATACTTTAGGTTATTTTATTTTAAATTAATATATGTTATTTCAAGTTATATTTTAAATTATTCAAGGTCATTCTACTTTATGTTATTATAAATTATTTTATCCTAAACATAATAACTTAAAAATAATCTTAAACAAAATATAATGACCTAAGGCAAAAATAACTTAGAATAGAAAATAATAACCTATGAAAAATAATTTTAAATACCCTACAATATAATAACTACCAATAGCCTATGATATTATAACATAGAATATCAAACAATAATTTATGATACAATAATCACCAATAGTTTTAATGTAACATATAATAACCAACAATAATTTATAATACAATAACCATTAATAACCATTAATAAAATAATCATCAATAACCACTAATGGCTTACAACGAAATAATCACTAATAACCATTAATATAATACCCACAAATAGCCATTAATAGAATAGTCGCCAACAACCATTAATAGAATAGCCACCAAAGCCATTAATAGAATAACCACCAACAACCATTAATAGAATAAACACCAAAGCCATTAATAAAATAGCCACCAAAGCCATTAATAGAATAGCCACCAATAGCTATTAATAAAATAACCATCAATTGCCATTAATAAATCAATCATAAATAGCCATTAATAGAATAACCACCAATAGCCATTAATAGATTAATCATGAATAGCCACCAATACCCATTAATAAATTATTCATGAATAACCATTAATAAAATAACCACTAGTAGCCATTAATAGAATGGCCACCAGTAGCCATTAATATAATAGCCACCAATAGCCATTAATATAATAGCCACCAGTAGTCATTAATATAATAGCCACCAATAAAATAACCACCAATAATCACCAATACAATAACTACTGATGGCCATTAATAAAATAACCACCAATAATTATTAATAGAATAACCACTAAAAAACATTAATAACCACAAATAGAATAAGTATTAATAGCCATTAATAACCACCAATAGCATTAATAAAATAACAACCAATAGCCATATATTAGAATTGTTTAGGATTGTCAAAAATAATTTAAGGTGAAATAATTTATAATAAATAAAAATAACTTAAGGTGAAATAATTTTCAATAACCAAAAGTAATTTATAATAACTACAAATAGTTTAAATTGAAATAATTTACAATAGCCAAAAATAACATAAAATAGACAAAACAGACTTATAATAGCTAAAAATAGCTTAAGGTAAAATAAGTTAAAATAGCCAAAAGTAATTTATAATAACTACAAGTAGTCTAAATTGAAATAATCTACAATAGCCAAAAATAATATAGAATAGCCAAAAATAATTACAATAGCTGAAAATAGCCTAAGGTGAAATAAGTTAAAATAATCAAAAATAATTTAAAATAACCAAAAGTAGCCTAGGGTGAAATAGCCAAAAATAACCAAAAGTAATTGATAATAGTTATAAATAGCCGTAAATAATGTAGGGTGAAATAATTTAAATTAATGAAAAATAGTCATATAATAATTAAAAGTAGCTTAATATAGGTATTATTATTATATTAACAAAAAAATCCATTTATTAAATTATTTTTTTGCAAAAGCATGGTCATTTAAATGTTATTGAATAACGATATTCAACTTTTTTTTGTTCAAATGATTTTAAGCCTTCAAAAGGAAATAAATGTAATTATGTACATTATTGAATTTTTAAAAAAAGTAAACTCGAATCATTTCATTTGAACAAAATCTCAATAAGATATGAATTTTCAAAGTTTATGATTTTGTAATGTTTAAAATGAAGTATTTGATAAATAGAATGTAATGTAACAAATTATCACAACAAATGGGGTGGTTTGATGGTAAGGATGTTCGCCCCCATTCCAAAGGTCAAGGGATCAAACCTCATGGGTGGTGTTGTGTGTGGTCAATAATGGTATGTTGATCGAATATTCTCCTATGGAATTCCTAGGCTAGGTGCTTAGGTTGATTACATGGCCTACCTACCTACCTAGGCTAGGTTTTTAACCTAGCGGAGGTAGTGACACATGTCAATAAATAATAGGCTTTAAAAATCATGAAATTATTTATAATATTCTATATTAAATAATTAAAATTTAATTAATTTCCATACTGGTTAATTAATTAACTAACAAGTGAATGGTTTGGTAAATTTGTATTTCATTTGAGAGTAACCTTGTTTTTTAGGTACTAGTGAAATAAGTCATTATCCGTAACAATTGGTCCTTGTTCACTAGGGGGTTAAACAATTTCACTAGGTAAAAATGTCCAAATTTACTCAAAAATGTAGTGAAACCCAGAGTGAACTAGACGCATTTCCTAGTAGTGATACTACTTACAACACTTGTTGACCCTTTGTAATTATTACATGTCGTCTATAGCACTTATAGACCCTTTGTAGCTATTAATTATCGTCTGTAGCACTTGCAAACCTTTTATAGTTATTACCTTGAGTCTACAGCACTTGTAGACCCTTTCTAATTATTACCTACGGTCTATAACACTTGTAGACCTTTTATAGCTATTGCCTACCATTTGCAATAGCTCCCTACCCTCTGTAAACTTTAAATCTAAAGGTTAACTCCTTGCTATTGCCTTTTAGTGGCAACTACCATCTTATTGTTAAGAATTAAGCTCAACTAATCAGGTTTCATTAGTTAGTGGAGTAGGAAAGTAATTAGGTTACTTTCACAAGGTTGAATTACTTTCATTACTTATTTTAGTTTGGTTATTTGTGGTTTTGGTCTTTTAGTTAAATACCTTGGTGTTGATGGTTTAGCTCTTTTTTCTTCATTATACAAGTTTGTGTATTTCATGTGACAAGAACCTTGGAGAGTTCTTGATGTTATGTTTTGTGTTGTGAGCATCATGTTGTAGTTTCCTTTCAATAAAGATTTATGTTTGCACTTGAGTAGATCTCCTGTTTGTTAACATGGTATCAGAACTTAGGTTATTTGGTGAGAAAGTTGAAAGAGATCTAAAATTAAAAAGTCTCTAGAACTAGAGCTTGAGAGTCTCTAGTAATATCATAGGAGTTTGTCAAGTGCAAAAGAGAAACGAGGAAAGGAAAGAATGTGAAGAAAAAGAAAATAAAATAAAAAAGGTGAGAGGAAATTAACATATCAAGGGTTGTGGAAATCAGATCTTTAAATCTAGATCTAGATCTAATGTGAAAAGATCTTGAAGTGAAACTTGGAAAGATTATAGAAAACTATAGGACGCTTCTATTTTCAATTTTTCAAAAGAAAAGGATATGTTTTGTGAGAGTTATGAGCTTTTGAAGACTCTATGCCAGATCTGGTTTTTTAGTCATATCTCCTTTGTTTGAGCATTTTTGGATCTGCAGCTTTGGGATCTTATAGATCATAAAGGAATATGTATGTGAGAGAAATTTCATGTCATTTGGATGTGTATTGAGAGAGATCCGAGCATCTAAAGTTTTGGTCTCAGTTTTGAAGTCAGTTTCTTTTGAAAGTGATATTTCTTTGTGGTCATCATCAATAGAGCTAAAATTTTGAGCAAATATAAAAGACATATATCTTATGTGTCACCCAAAATCTCAAGGATTTTGGAGTTGTTGAGAGCGAGTTGTAAATCATTTTGTGTTCAGGTCCCAGTTTGAGGTGACTTCAAGGAAGTAGCAAGATCTTTCATTTTATGAAGTTAAATGAGCTGAAATTTTGATAGAAGGTAGTAGACATAGTGTTCTATGTTTCACCAAAAGTTCAGATTGATCCAAGGTCATTTGTGTGTGGATTAGCTTTTCAAAGTTGTTGTGACAGAAGTTTACTTTGAGAAGACATCAAAGCAAAGTTTTGAAGTGGAGCAAATACAACTTCGGAGAACTTGAAAGAAGGAGTTTGAAGATTGGGAAGTGCAAATACGTTATCAAAACCTTCATACAAAAATGTGGTATGTAATCATGTACTTAATACCATACGAAATATTATACGAGATACGTACCTATACATAAAACCTATGTATAGTATAAAATTTCGTATAATACTTAAGACATACATACATATGCAAGGTCCATCTTGTTCAACCATAACCCTAACCTTAATCCTAGAAACCTAAGGAAGGAAAACCCTAACCCTAATCCTAAAAACCCAATGAAGGAATTAAAATCATTATGAAACCCTAAGAAGACATTGAGTGATGCCTTGAGATATGGCAAACGGTCTTTCTCAAATTACAATTGAGAAACTAGACAAGAACAATTTCCAAGTGTGGAAATTTAGGATTATGAATTTCTTGATGGGCAAAGGCTACTGGGAATTCATAACTGGTGATGGGAAAGAACCTCCTCTCCCAGAAAACCCCACACAACAACAAATTCAAGCCAATAAAACTTGGCATGAAAAAGCAAGGAAAGTTTTGTATTGACTTTCTATGAGTGTGTCCGATTCCATGATTGTGCATATTCAAGATGCAAAATCACCCAAGCAAGCTTGGGATACATTGGTGAAGATGTATAACACCAATACACAAGCCTGTAAAATGTAACTCAAACAAAAGTTGCATAATTTACAAAAAAACAAGATGAACATCAGTGACTATTCTACAAAGGTGAAAAACCTTGCAGATGCTCTTGCATCTATAGGAACCCTTGTAGATGATGAAGATTTAGTGGTCGTGACCTTAAATGGACTTGGAAAATACTATAACCAGTTTTGTACTTCAATTGCAGTTCGAAAAACATTTCCCAACTTCCAAGACATAATAACACTACTTATAAGTGAAGAAATGAGAATTGTTGGTACTTCCAATGGAGGATCACAATAAAATGTTTTTTATTCAAATACCAATAGAGGTAGAGGTAAAGGTGGGAAAACCTCGTTTTGAGGTCGACACAGAAACCCGCATGGTGGACATCATCAACATGAAGGTCAGTTTCATGGAGGTGGATGAGGAAACTTTGGAGGAAGAGGAAGTCGAGGAAGTCGTGGAGGTCGTGGAGGTCGTGGTGGAAATCATTGAGGTCAACAACCAAATAACGACTCAAATTGCTACTACTGTGGGAAACCTGGGCACATGGCAAATAACTATTATCAAAAGGAGCATGATGCACGAAATGGAAAGCTGCAACAAGGGAATTATGCATCAACTAATAATCAAGGTGATGAGCAACTATTTGTGATGCAGCACATGGCAAATTCAATGATAGGAGGTGTATCAGACAACAATGTCTGGTATGTGGATTCTGGAGCTTCAAACCACATGACTAGCCATGGAGAATGGTTTAGAGACACAAAGGATTTGAAGACACCAGGGTTTGTGGAAACTGGTGATGACACTACACATCCCATCACACAAATTGGCAAGGTGCCATTGTCCATGCAAGATGGGCAAACAAAGTTCTTGAAAGATGTACTTCATGTTCCAACCATAACAAAAAAAATTGGTCTCCGTAGGCCAAATGGTGGAATAAGGTTTACAGGTGACATTCAACCCAAATGGATGTTTTGTGGAAGACATGAAGAACCAAGGCAAATTGATTGCAAAAGGAAAAAGGATGGACGAATGTTCACCTTGGATGTGAACATGCTTGAAATGAATTCCATGCTATTCACACATGGAAAAGGAGCTGGAGACATTGGAATTTGGCATAAGCAAGTTGGCCATGTTAATCTCCAACGTTTTAAGCTCATGGAGAATCAAAATATTGTTGGAGGTCTTCCTAAATTTGGAGCAGAAGAGGTGATGTCAGAGGTTTGTGAAGCATGCCAATTGGGGAAGCAAGCTAAGCATCCATTCCCAGCTCAAAGAACTCATGTAAATTCCAAACCTTTGGAAATGATCCACTCAGATGTGTGGACCACAAAGACAGAATCCATTGGAGGATGCAAGTATTACATGAGTTTCATTGATGGCCACACAAGGAAGGTGTGGGTCTACTTCATGAAACACAAAGGTGAAGTGTTTCAACATTTTTTTAATTTCAAAGCAATGGTGGAGAAGGAGAAGGGTGTGAGCATCAAATGCCTAAGGTCCGATGGAGGCGGAAAGTATTTTTCAAATGAATTCAATGAGTACTTGAAGGAGCATGGGATTCAAAGGAAATACTCATGTAGTTATTCCCCACAACATAATGGAGTTCCTGAAAGGAAAAACAAGCACATTGTAAAACTAGCATGTGCCATGTTGAATGAGAAGAATTTGTCAAATTACTTTTGGGCTGAAGCAGTAGCAACTGCAATTTACATCATGAATCGAACACCCATAGTGGCAGTTCATGGCATGACACCTGAAGAAAAATTCACAGGCAAGAAACCCGATGTTTCACACCTCAAAGTGTTTGGTTGCATTGCATACGTTCTTGATGAGAAAAGATCAAAATTAGACCCAAAAGCTGCAAAATGTATTTTCATTGAATATTCCTTAAAATAAAATGGATATAAATGCTTCAATCCTTCCACTCAGAAGTTGCAAGTGAATAGAGATGTTGTGTTTGATGAAATGGTTAGCTGGTACTCACCATTGAAGATAGCAGAAGATGGAGAGGCTAAAAATGGTGGTGTTTCATCAAATCTGGAACAATAATCACAATTAATTAGTGGACCACAAGAGTCTTCAATTAGTGGGTCCAGTAGCACTCCATAGAAAGTTCTTCAAACATTGTACATGTAGTTCTCAAACATCATCTAAAAATTCTCATGTAGATGGTGAATCAAATTATTCAGAGAAGAGTGAGGGTGAAGAATCAAGAATCACTTCAGTTACTACTCCTGGAGCTCGAATGGCCAAGAAAGTTTTGAAAACACTTGACAATAACAGTGGAGTACGAATATCCACACGAGTCAAGTACCCTGTACAAAAACTCACATATGATGGCTTTGTAGCTCATCATTATGCATACATGGTGAAAATTATACAAGAGGTTGAACCCACTTGTTTTGAACAAGTGGTTGGAAACCCTAAGTGGGACAATGCCATGGATGAAGAGATGGCGACTTTGGATGCGAATGCTACTTAGGAACTAGTAGTTTTACCAGAGGACAAGAAAGCAATTGGGTGCAAATGGGTGTACAAAGTCAAACACAATGCAGATGGATCTGTGAGCAGATACAAAGCAAGATTGGTTGCCAAAGGTTATGCCCAAACTTATGGCATAGACTATGAGGAGACCTATAGTCTAGTTGCCAAAATGACAATTATAAGAGCAATCATTGCTATGGCAGCAATAAAAGGATGGTCTTTACATCAAATGGATGTAAAGAATGTTTTTTTTATGGAGATTTACAAGAAGAAATGTACATGGAACAATCACTAGGTTATGTGGACCAAACACATCCTAATTTGGTTTGTAGGTTGAAGAAAGCTTTGTACATCTTGAAGCAAGCACCTAAAGCTTGGTCAGATAAGATAGGTGAGTATCTTGTCACAAGTGGATTTCAAACATCCAATGCAAATTTTTCACTATATGTGAAAAAGACAAATCATGGGATTGTGGTCATAATCATCTATGTTGATGATTTGATTATCACAAAAGATAGTGATGTTGACATCTCTGATTTGAAAAAGCTTTTGAAGCAAAAGTTTGAGATGAAAGATTTGGGAGAGTTGCGTTATTTCCTCGGCATTGAAGTAATCCAGTCCCCTAAAGGGATATGGTTACTACAAAGGCAATATGCTTTGAATAAATTGTCCGAATATGGGATGATGGGTTGTAAACCCATTTCAATTCCATTGGAGCAAAATGTGAAGTTAAGTGCAAAATGAAGGAGACCTTGTGGAGGATACCACTATGTATAAACGCATAGTGGGGAGTTTGATTTACATGACCATCACAAGGCGAGATTTGAGTTATGTAGTTAGAGTGGTGAGTCAATTCATGCAAACACCACGAAAGCCACATTTGGATGTAGTGAGGCGCATACTGAGGTACATAAAACATACCTTGCAGTCGCCAACATACCTTTTTATGAAGCCAAAAGTCAATTACAAGTACATGGATACACGGATGCTGATTGGGCTGGCAATGTTGCAAATAAAAGATCAACCAATGGTTTCATGTTTTCTTTTGGAAGTGGTGTTGTTAATTGGAGCAGTAAGAAACAACCAACAATTGCATTATCAAGTACGGAAGCAGAATAAAAGGTGCAACAATTGCTTGCATGTGAAGTAATTTGATTACAAAAACTACTCTCAGATTTGGGACAGTCAGTGGATGCTCCTATTGTCATCTATTATGATAACATTAGTAGCATACTACTTGCTAACAACCCGGTCTATCATGCTAGGACAAAGCACATTGAGGTGCACTACAACTTTATTAGAGAAAAAATTCTAGCAAAAGAAATTGACCTTATTCATGTCAGTACTGAAGATCAAGTTGTTGACATTTTCACAAAGGCTTTAGGTACAGACAAGCTAAGGAAGTTTTAAAAAATGTTTAATGTACTATAAGTGGATTTGAACTTGAAGGGGAATGTTGAGAATTCAAGATCAACTAGTTAGGTTTCATTAGTTAGTGAAGTGGGAAAGTAATTAGATTACATTCACAAGGTTGAATTACTTTCATTACTTATTTTAGTTTGGTTATTTGTGGTTTTGGTCTTTTAGTTAAATACCTTGGTGTTAATGGTTTGGCTTTCTTTTCTTCATTATGCAAGTTTATGTATTTCATGTGACAAGAACCTTGGAAAGTTCTTGATGTTATGTTTCGTGTTGTGAACATCATGTTGTAGTTTCCTTTCAATAAAGATTTATGTTTGCACTTGAGTAGATCTCCTATTTGTTAACATCTATAATAAAGTGCATTTTCTATTATAGAACTAAAAAAGAGAGTAAATAATATTCTAACTTTATAAATAAAATATATATCTAATACATAAGAGTAATAAAGTTAGATATAAACTTAATATGAACTACTTCCTTTCCTTTATCACATTCTAAATAGAACATACACTAAGAAGAAACATTAGAATCCATACAACTTTCAACCAGTCTCCATTACATAAAAACAAATACAAATTTTTTCCATTTTTTTTTGGACTTCTCTCACTCACAATAATGTCACACACAAACATTCTCTTAGTGATATAATGTCTAATGTTTCGTGAATAATGACAACTAATGATTTAATTTTCAAATGAACACCTAATTCACTCATCCCAAGAAATAAATGAAGAACCCAAGAAGGATGCCCACCACACAAAGGTTGAGTCCTTATCCTCCTGAATTTCATTAAACCTTAATCCCTTGCATAATGTGAAATTTGAACAATGCAAAAGTTGATTGGAATACATTTCCAACTTACAAACGTTTATCACAAAAACTATAACATAACAAAAGAACTAAGAAATACTAGTTTTAATGGGAATTTGTTCATGAAGTTTTTCACGTACAAAGAGACAACCATAATGGGCAATCTTCTCCATAAAAATTTTAATTTGTTTTAAAAACATGATGTTCATATTAAATCATAAATAAATGTTCAATAGTATATTATGTTTTGATAATGTTAATGTGATTTTTTAAAGTTGTAAAATGTTCTCCCATTAAAGATGTAGTTGGGTTAAATGTTTTTATTATTATTATACAAAGATAAAGTGAAAGTTTAAAATTAATGAAAATTTGTTGTTAAACAAGGTGTTCTTTTAAAAAATGATTGGTGTACAATTACATAAAAACAAACATATGAATCAATTGCATATTCATGAACTTATTTTATTGTTAAGGCCCAAATCAATTATATGTGATAGTTTAAAAGAATTCAAAATGAGTGGAATTTTATGCATGAATATTTTTGATATTATATTTACCTTTAGTTTTGACACATTTAGTGTGTACACCACACCATGGAAATACCCATAAAACCTCCCCATTACCTAACATGAAAGTGCTAAAAGTTAAGCCAATTTTCTAACTCTTAAAGCCTAACAACATCTACAATCCTTGAGGAATACCACCATCACTTTATAGCTATCACAAGCATGAAAAAAACAAAGACCACAACACGAAAATAACCAAGACAATGGAATTTCCTAAATCAAGGCAAGAACAAAAGTAGGCCTAATCCTAAATCCAAATCATGAAATGAGAAAACAAGAACATGATAAAAAACACAACACATGCGAAACAAAAATCCAACAAGATTTTACTACAAGAAGGAAATAAAAACCAAAAAAAATTATGATAAGAAAAGGTACCCCAAACTTAATGTTGAATAGACTAAAGGTAATGAAAAATTTTACCTCCATTTATACCCATTGAACACCTAGTTCAAGGAAGTTTTTGAAGAAGCTTCCAATCTACATATGGCCATGTGCATTCATGTGTGAACTATGAATGGATTAAGACTCAACTAAAAGTGAATTAAAACTCAATTAAAAATGAATTTTGACTTAATTAAAAGTGAACTAAAAATTCATTAGAATGA